>Ga0123355_10008353_pt1 | contig 15655 bp, 9 predicted proteins | sample TergutEmb28metaG_3_FD_89872 | JGI IMG/M metagenome (GOLD analysis project Ga0123355, IMG submission 89872) | Embiratermes neotenicus P1 segment gut microbial communities from Petit-Saut dam, French Guiana - Emb289 P1 | ecosystem: Host-associated > Arthropoda: Insects > Digestive system > Gut ... | reverse complement strand
GGAAAAAATTCACGCATGCGCACTAAGGTTCAAGGTCGGCTCGTGCAAGCGCGCTAGATTATAATCCATCAGGTGTTCGCATAAAAAAATACGGTCGGATACTTTTCTAACAGACCTCGTATATATATATATTTAAATTTTGGCCCTTAAATAAATCTGAATCCATTAATCCACGAATTTGTGCCCTTGAAAACAGACGTCGGTCGCCAGGTCGCCATGGTGTCTAAATTTTGAAAGGGGGTGTCTAATATTTTTGGGTCCTCAATACGGAAATTGATTCTTGTCACCCTTCTGGCCCGTAGAATTTTGATGTGGTTCCACTATTTTTGAAAAATCTGTGTAGCCCTGAAAGTAGCCCCAGAAAGTGTTAGTCGCACAAGTGACTGGCTAATAGCCGGTTGGCTGTCAGTTTGTCTTCACCGGTGCCTCGAACTGGATCAGACACAAAATCAGCCTCCTAGCCTCTTGTGCTATATGAACTGGTGCAAAGAAGCGTCCTGCACTATCGGTACCGGGTCTCTTGCCCGCGGGAAAAGCGCCCGGAGCGTGGGTACAGCAGTACACCTTCTGCCCTGCTGTGCGTACAAAGCCGGGTAACGTTTACTTTACAGGGTCAAAGGTAAAGTAATCAGTCTTGAACAGGCCCTTAGGGATCCAAGAGGCTGAGGCTCCCAGATTTGAAGGCAATCGAGATATGAATGTGGTAAGGTTGTCAGCCCTTCGCACCCGGCGCCTTTACCCCCAGGAAATATTCCTGGGACTCATTTATTTTGGGGGAATGAGTCGACCCCAGGGCCATAGTGCGGCCGGAATGATTATGTCAATGAAAAATTCCAATGACACCATCGGAAATCGAACCCGCGACCTCAACCAACTACGCTATCGCGTGCCTCACCTTACAGGGCACATAGCGAAAGCACGAAGTTGAACTGGAATGTCGATAACTATCAGTGTATGGATATTAACCTCTATTCCCCCATACATGTCAATGATTTGAACATTATGCATGCACACAGGTATTTGAAATTTTAAACTATGGTTGTGTGGCGACTTTTCAGCGAATGGCGAATGCGTTTGGCTTTTAATGGAATCTGTAAATAATAACAGAATTTAGCAAGGAATGCTCCGTAACCCACATGTTTTGTGGGCCAGTCTGTGAAGTTCTACCGATAGGGCGACCCGGTTCCAAATCTTAAAAATTAGATAAATATTGACTACGTTAGGTAATGTTATAAGAAGAAATGGACAATTGCCTGTCATATAACGCGCCGCCATATTAATCACTCGCCGCTCCAAGGCGTCTTTATTTTATTTTCCTCTGAGTGACGTCGTTATTTCAAGTACTGGAGTGTTACCGTCAGTTTTGTTAGGCGCGTTCGCGAAATAGCGAATGGAGAATATTAGCTTCGTCGTGTCTGTCCGTCTGTCTATATGGACGGATTTTTCATGAAGTTTGATATTTGAGTATTTTGCGAAAATCTGTCGAGGAAATCCAAGTTTTATTACAATCGGACAATAATAACGGACACTTTACATGACGACCCATGCATATTTATGATTATTATCTCGCTCAGTTATTCTGTGAATGAGAAATATTTCAGGCAAAAGTTGAGAGAAGAAACACGCACTTTATATTCAATGACCCCCTTTGTTTTCGAAAGTCGTACGATTTATGATATATTGTGGAAAGATAATACAGACGGAGAGGCCTCAGAGAGCAATATAATATGGCTTCTGCATATTGCATGCTGGATTCGTAAGGCTACAAACACAAACTCAGAATATGCACAGTATGTCTACTGCAATAATGGTTGCACGAATGCTCCTCAATATTTTTATAGTACATGGCCTGTTTTGTGTTATATATGTACAAATATACTTACTCCATGGTGCAACATCCTTCTTGAGAAGCTAACTGGTTTGCAGCTAGTCAAGAAATCCCCCGCATTTCACGGAACCCGAAGGTTCATTACCGCACTCACAAGCGTCCGCTTATATATACATATAAACATATATATATATAGAATATTCTGACCCCTTTCCTTGCAAGGAGCAAATTCATTCTCTTGGAACATATGTTTGATACTGACCTGTTTTTCCTGCTTTAGCGCGTACCTCACAGAACGCAACCCAATAGCTGGGTGTGACTCAAATGTCGTCCATACGAGTGTAGTATAGTTCAAGGTAAAATAAGCTTTTGGCTCTTCGATCATTATCGTCTATTCGCATGCCTATGAGAACGTTTCTTGCAGGCTGTATTTGGTGTGCGGACCGCTAATTGAATAACCCTGCTCTTTACGATGCACTTAGTAATACAGATAAAGAAAAAGAAGGCTTTAGAACGCGGTAAATCAACGAGAACACTTGCATATCGCCATTTGAGTTGCATGTTGCTTCGTGCATAAGGTTGAATTTCCTTTACAACGTTCGTATTCCAGCTGATGCAGTTATGAGCAGTTTTCTCTTAGTCGGTGATACCTTTTGTTATTACTTTATGCCCATCTCAACATATCAAAAATGAAAATAATAGGTTCTTGCTAGGAGCTTAAAGTTTATTATGGATGTGGTGTGATAGTTCCGCCGTGTGGCTGCACACCCTGCACTTACGTCCCGTTCTTTATGACGACATTATAACAATCCCTTGAAAGTGCGACGGTGCGAGCTTTGTAGCCACCATTTTCAGACTCAGCAGCAGCGCCTCGTGGTGGGAAAGAAAGGAACTTCACTGCTGCTAGAAGAAGTTAATAGCATTTTTTTTATGTTCTTGAACTTGTTATAATACGTGCTGATTTACAATTTCTTTTTTATCCTTTAAAAAATGGGATTACTATTTGGAAGTTTCAAAATTGAAAAAAGTATGAAATACAGTTTATTGGGATTTTAATGTAATTATTTGTAGTCCATGGGATTCCTTGCAGTAAATAGTCAGCTAAATTCTGTTATAAGATCAGTCTGCATTATTCACTGGTTTACTGTTGAGCGCAAGTACTGCGTTTTGATGTAAGTGCTTTACGAACCCTTTCACGTGAAATGTTATGGAATTACATTTCACAGTACAACGAAGGTAAGAACTTTATTTGCGTGACGAAATCAGTGCCATTGCGTATTGATATGATATGATATGATATGATATGATATGATATATTTGTTACCTTCAATTGGGTTGACACCCGGTGGCAGTACTACAGTACACATTTACACACAAACAGTACACAGAACAACATAATGAAACAGAATACACAGAACATACATAATAAGAATACATAAACATAATAATAAGAAAACATAACTTACAAAATTAAACAGAAGCATGTAGAACATAAACCATATATACAATAACTAAAAATGGGACCAAAAGAATATGACAGAAAGCGATAAACGAAAAAGCCATATAAGAAGCAAACTTCGTATGATCTGTATATCTTGTAATAATGTTAGATACCCTTTTACTAAGACCTTCACTACACTTCACCCAACTACACTTCACTACCCTCTCATTTGGCTCAAACCCATTTAAATTCCCTACCGCTCCATTTCACATCACTTCACTTCACTTCACTGCACTTTTAGATTATTGCACTTATGAGGGATAATAGAAGTTCTAGTACGTTTCTGATAGGAAAATCTGAAGGTAAGATAACAACTTGCAAAACTTGGGTGTAGATGGAAGATTAATATTAAAATTCACTCCCCAGGGATAGAAAGAAAAGACGTGGACTGGATTAGTGTGGCTTGTTATATCAAGTGGCAGGCTGTTGTAAACACGGTAATGAACTTCCGGTTTCATTAAATTAGGGGAGGGGGTGGAGATGGGGATTTTCCGACTCTCTGATGAACAAGGAGCTTTCCAAGCAGAATTCTGCTCATGAATTACTAAAGTATGTGCTTTTTAAGTACATTTATCTTTATATAAGCACAAATTTTTCGGCTTTTAAGGCGAGAGTTGTCCTACCATTTATCTCCGAAACGTGTGAACAAAAGGGAAATCGTGTTTGTTCCGACATTTCGGACGAACGTTAGGTGATCTGTTAGTCGTGACTTAGGGACTTTCTCGTAGATTTTGTGTGATTGTGATTTGGTCTTGCCATCGTCCAGGCGGTCAGATCGCCGGCCCCCCGTAATGATCCGGGTCCGTTCCAGCTCTGCTCATGTGGGATCTGTGGTGGACAATGTCGCGCTGGTACAGACAGGCCTGTTGTTGAATATGCAGACAATAAATTTCTCCGGAACATTCCGTCTCTTTTCTTCTTCATAGACGGGGCTACGATAATCCTCACTTGCAGCCTTGCATTATGCGAGCCTTGTGACAGTATTTATGGTTTTACGCAGTGATTGGATTATACAGAGAGAGTCTTGAATCTGGGCAACGATTTCTCTCTAATTCTGACGTTAAGAATAATTAGTTATACCTACACACGCGCATGCGCCTTATAGGTTGATGGCCGTGTCATGTTTCTGGCGGTTAGTCCGTCTTTCGCCGCGGGAGTCCAGGTTCAGTACCAGGTCAGGCTATGTAACATGTGGTGGAAGTAGTGACACTGGAATAATTCTTATCCGACTCCCTTGGGTTTTCATTCGGCATTATCATTCATTTATAACCGACTGTATATAAACTCAGAAACGGAGTGGGTAGTTACACAGCACGCAATGTATGCGATGGTGTTTCATAAGGAACGGCGACCTTCTAATTTCGTCTTTACCTGTATAATGCGGAAAAAATGGGCATCTAACTTTAAATTCGCGTAAAAACAAAATGATAGGCCTGATCCTGCAGGAATGTGGATGGTGGCAGACGTACCATACAGACCGACATACCGTGGGTTCCATTAGGTTTCGTGCAGTAACAGGAAAATTAATCATGTTCTTAGCCAGAGACAGCGCGGGTTAAACTTAGCAGTTCGGGGAAGTCTTGAACCATGTTTAAACTTGTAATTAACACTGTGACTCCTGTTTCTCGCGACGGGGAAAAGATGCTGAAAATCAGGGATGCCAACTAAACCTGATTTAATGGCCATGCTTGTATCGATCTGCGAGTTGTGATGTCATACAGTGACTGATGGTTGGGATTGAATGACATATTTTATCTCTAGTTTACAGGTAAGCGATTGGATGATTTAAATCTTATAGTGGTGTATAATGCCGCTTATTTTGCGTTCAGACCTTAATAAATGAGGCCCAGCAAATACATCGTATATATGGAAAACCCTCGATAGTCTATATTATGTCAAAACTCCGACATATATTTGCATGAATTGCATTTAGTGTACAGTTACATATGCTTCTGTCTGCGCCTGAAGGGATTCCTTGAAAATTGCTCTTTCAGAACGAAACAAGGCATTTTTCTAGATAGGGAGTATTTGTTGGTCTGGTTCACTGAGCAATTGATTTAAGCTTTATATTCGTTTTGAAATAAAGTAGGATTAATAATTTGTAACAAAGATACAGTCCCCCTCCCTTTTTTTACTTTCAGGTGACCGTGCATCTGATAAATTCTTATAATAAAACCAACTAGATGAACCAATTTCTCAAATTTATTTTTGGAATAAAACTCTATACGTTTCGGACAGTTCCTCTGTCCATCATCAGGAGTTTTTCACTGTACACACAGCAATGGTATATGTCATACAGATTTGCAGTTCCGTCCTGATCCTGCTCGCAAGCTGTCAGCAAACCTGTATGACGTATACCATTGCTGTGTGTACAGTGAAAAACTCCTGATGATGGGCAAAGGAACTGTCCGAAACATGTAGAATTTTATTCCCAAAATAAATTCGAGAAATTAGTATATGTAGTTGGTTTTGTTATAATAATACAGTGCCTGTACACACAATGTAGGCATAACGGGGCGTGGAGTTATAGCTCCATTCATTCTTAATGAGTGGTAAAGCTAGGTGGACGGCAGAGCCGGTCAGGAATTTCAGCGCAGAGTAAAATCTATGTCCCACAAGAGTGGACCATTTGTGTATCTGAAATAAACTTGTTTGAATCATCGCCTAAGTATCTCCAATGTGATGCAGGCTGCGTCTTTTTCTTCGGCATTTGTGTGTTAGATCCGCGGTAGCTCAGTCGGGGTAGTCAGTATCCTACCGGTCTGAGAGCTGGGTCTCGAACCCTACACGAGCAGTGAAGGTTTCTTTTCGCCACTTCCTCCATACCGGCTGTGTGGCTCAACCTTTCTCCTAAACCATGTTAGCCGAGAGCGCACTAACTGAGGGTAAAGAAGCCCCCGGGGCTAGAAGGAGACCACCTACGTATGATTTATATCAGAAACAAGAATGCATGGAGCCACATCTCCGTTTCCCCCACAGCGACACTTCCATATCCCACAGAATGTTCTTTATCCAAAAGCATGTGACGTATTTTGGGATTTTACTTGAAAGATACTCCCAGGAAACGTCTGTAATGGACTTTTTGAAGGTCTTTTTGAGCTCTGGCAAAGAAAAGTGACGGTCTGTCAGAGTAGGAATTGACCTTTTAAAGACTAAATGCAATGTGCTTTATATAAGGAATCAGTCTGTACCGCACAGTAAACACTTTTTACCGCGGTTATAAAAACCAATCAGTTGATGATGTATAAAGCAAATATCTCTGCCTGTTCTTAGATCCGCACAAAACACTCAGCGCCAAGCGAGTACCATGTAGAATTTTTGAATGTTAAACCTGGTGGCACGTAAAGAAACCGGTAGGCTTTTAAATGTTAAAGACGGCACTGCTGTATGCACTGGGGCTTACTTTGTTGGCCTGCAGGAGGCTTCGGTACAGGAATGTGCTCGGAGGAGGCCGCATCTCTGTGCAGTTTGTGTTTGTAGCCCCTGCAGTGAGGGGGCGTGCCTTTCACTCATTTCTCCAGCGGCTGTGACGAGTCGGAAACATTAATTAGTTAACTAATGTTCCGTTAAGAAGAGCCACGGTAGCAGCAGTCTGCTAAATGACTATTAGTCTCTGCCGATTTCTGCCTCCCGACGCTTGCAAACTTATGAAAGTTTGAAGTACGCTGTGTCCCTGTAACACTGAATGAATCTTAGGAGGGGGTGGGTACGTCAAAACACAACTGTCTTTGTATCCCATTTATTAGGCTGACGACATGTTTCGGCCACTGTGGGCCATCTTCAGGTTACAGAAATGTATGATGAGGAAATCTATACAGTGTAAGATCATTAGATGTGTTACATATTCTAAACTTCCAACGAGATCTCATTGAAAGTTTATAATATGTTCCACAATTAATGATCTTACGCTGTATAGATTTCCTCATTATACATTTTTGTGACCTGAAGATGGTCCACAGTGGCCGAAACATGTCGTCAGCCTATTAAATAGGATACAAAGACAGTTGTGTTTTGACGTACCCACTCCCTCCTAATTTGTATAAAACCCAACGGGGATGATGCATCTAAAGACTGAATGAATCGTGTAAGAAATTATGTCTATTGGTATAATTTCTTCCTGTTTTCATCTGCGTATGCCCACGGCTTTTGCTTCTTTTGATATAATTCACCCTACAAACACTCGTAACCGGTTTTAAAATTCAAAAACCTGGACAGTGTTCATACACATTAACCAGTGGGATACGTTAGATAGCTTACAAATCATAACAACAGCGCTGTAGTCAATATGAAATGTGTTAGGCGGAAGGGAGTAGTCTGATGTTTTCACGGTACTTAGACCTATATTGAACCTTTTACACATAATTTTGCTGTGGCCTGCTTAGAGAGGTTGACCGCTACTGACCTAGGAAAGGGGATGGTGGATAATGTCCACAGTGCGCTAGAAATGAATTTTTAGCTGGCTATGAGACACCAAGACACCCTCCGTTGTTATATTACACTCTTGAGGTTCAGCCACGTGATTTTTCACGTTATTTAACCGCTTCAATTAACGAAGGAGACTTATTTTAAGTTGTTCCTGACGTTAAAGAGTCGCAGTTATTACCTGCACACTGTCGTAGTTCGATGTTGTCAGTTTTAAACGCAGTCAGTACATGTAGAATTGTTGCCCGTGTATTGTGCTATCCGCAACACATCGCGTCTAAGAACAGTGTGAGGAAGCGGCAATGTCTCATCGGGTTCAGCTGATTATGAGAAGTAGAAATCGAGCTTCAGAAGTCGCAGTAGAGACTTCTGAAACATTCTGTAGCCTGCTGAAGGCGGTTGAGTGGGGGACGTAGACGGGGAGAACGGATTTTCGTTTATGGTTAATGATTAATGAATGAATTGGGAGGATGTTGGGGGAAGCCGTCGTGAAGTAACTTGGGGCTGCCTATTATCTCCGCATTTTCTTGGAGAAACGTAGGGAAATAACGTAAAATATTAGTCGGTATAGCCGGTGTGTAGGTCGAGATTTGAACCTAAGGTCTGTCGTGCATGAAACAAAACCGCGCGCTGTGCAGCGACCTTGACGAATCTCTTTGAAATCAGTGTCACATAAGCCACTCATCCACTAAAGATGTAACTTTTTGTTGCTCTTACTTGCTGCTTGCGGAGATTTTACTCTGGCACGGGCGATGCAGAGAAAGGGGGAGGGTCATCATTTTTCATAAACCTGAAGGGACCATGTGACAGCCTTGCACGGTGGAGTTGGGAGAAATAAAATGTCTGAAGTTTGGATTGTGTTGCAGTATTTCATCTGACCCCACAGTGACCGACACGGCAAGCGACCCTTTTCATTGTTTCCAAACAGCGTAATTTAATTGTAACATTCTGAGCATTTCTCTATAGGCCCACGTGTAACCAAGCCGTCTAGACCAGCGGTAACCGGTCTGGGCTCACACATTTCGAATCCCACTCTTTCTGCAGTTATCCTCATACCTTCCATGTTGGTGCTTGAATAGTACTGTGAAATAGAACACGATATTCTCACCTCTCGCTAGATTTTCTGCTCGCTTCACGACGACTATAACATTTTTCTTTGGAATATAAGCAGGCTACGGGTTGGATCGACGAATCTTGGTTCGATCCGCGACCGGAGCAAGAAACGTTTCTCTTCTCCGAAGCGTTCAGAAATGCTTCAGGGCCTACCTGTCCCCATACTGAATAGATACCGTGTGCTGTTTCCTGGAGGATAAAACGGCCGGAGCGTGAAGCTTACCACTCACCTGCATCTAGTGCCGAGTTTTGGAATGAGTGGAACTGTACCTCCGTCTTCCCTTACGCTGCCATAGGCTGCACAAGTCAACATTATTTATAGTATATATTTCATCACAAGTTATTATTGGAAGAGCGTCTAGTGTGGCTGTGGGTCCCGCATAGCTGCCTCTCCGATAGGTGCTTTAGGCTTTTACCTTGAGTGTACCGACGCCGGTGGCTGAACCTGATGGCGCACCTCTGCCTAGTTCCTTGGTTAAGAATATGCGGCCGTGCACCTCCCCCCCCCATAATGTCTCCTGCTGCTTACGTACTGGCCTTGACCCTTGTCTTTACATGTTCATTGAGTGCTCTAGAGTTCACGTGTATTCCACAACGTTTTACCGCCTGTACCTAGACTCTTGCCTTGTGCCGCTCATGCTCGAAGCAGTAATCATCCCTTCGTGTGTAAGATAGCTCCAGTATTTGTATTCCATGCGAGTTCTTTAATCTTGTATCGTCTTTTGTTACCACTATTCCACCCCCATCTTTTCACCCTACCCCACCTGCTGGCTGAACCATCCACGTGAAAGGTTATTTCATGTCTCATCCTCCAATTCCCCCCCCCAATACTAATATTCTTTTCCCGGCCACTGTTGTTTTCCTAAACTCTTCTTTCCTTGCCATCACTTGGTTTTGTCGTGATTGGTGTTACTGTGGTAGTGGTTAGGGTAGGCCTAATATTATACCTGTGGTTAAGCAAACATTTGTATTCCAGCCATAATTGCATATGTGATCACCTTTAACGTGAAAATAATCGCTATATTATACCCGCACAGTGTACTTGTATGCTCCATGTGGTTCTCACAGTAAATACCGACACTTCCTTAAGCCACTTGAACTGACTGGGTTTATAATGAGCCGGGCTGTGTTCTCTGCGAGGTACAAACTGAATGTAACCGTAACCGTTTTTTTAGTGGCATTCGTGTGCAATTGGTGATTCAAATGAGAAGCCGGTCTGTCTGAGGTTTGTGTTTGACTGAGCCAGCACCAGCACTTCCTTCGTCTCTACCAACATGATTACACCATTGCTTCATACTCCTCTTCAACCGCATGTTGTCAGAGTACAAGCTGATGATGTCAGGAGACCTGTCAACCAAGAAGCGCTTTTTAGGACATCGGGGATCATTGAACAGGGCAGTACTTGACATTTATGCTTCGAAGGGCTTAGCACTTTCTCAACTTTTCTTACCTGTGACTTATTGGCATTCTGTCTGTATTATATCATATTTGCACCATCTTGAAGTGTAATTGCAGATGACCTCCTAACCTACAGTAGGCAATTATCTGTAACCTATGGTGTCGTTTAGCATTAAAAAGGAACTGTTTAGTAAATTTTCCACCTATGAAGTAAGGGATATTCCAACCACATGTCTGCTGTAGAATTTATTTTATATCCGATCACGAGACTCGAAATTCGCTATAAAGTCATTAATATTGTAGTATGGTTTTATGGAAGATGTGTGCACTGCTTGTCGTAACTTGTTAGGTGTCTACAGGCAGTCCGGTCTACAGGCAGTCCGAAAGATCATATTTCACTGTACGACATTCTGATTTTGCCCGGAAATACGTGTATGTTGTGCGGTTAGTTGTGATAATTCCTCGTAATTGTGTTCACGACGCCGTGTGTTTTGGTATATGGGTACCAACGTGTGAGGTGGACCATCTGTACATATAACACAATTTATCACAGTAAGGTTACCAAATTCGTAACACATTTAGAAAAACCCCCCCCCCCCAATGCCCCCACATGTCCTTGTGGACTTCGTGGTCTTCCCTCATGGGCATGGCAGAAGTGTAACCGACTTCTGAGGTTGGGACGCCGATGAGGCGCGGTTACGTTGTCCCGATGATGTGAGGAGGATGTAGTGCCAGGAGGGCCCTTAAACCTAAATTATACTAACCTACCCAGACCATGGTCAACGTGGGAATCCTTCCTTTCAGAGAAAATTCCCACGGTAGAGCCGGGAATCGAACCCGTGGACCTCATGAATAGTAGGCAGAGACTCTGACCACTAGACCACAAGGCTGGTCACATTTAGAATATTGTAGCAGGGAAATAAGGATATTATTTTATTAAGATTCCATACATTTACTTTGCATTTATTTCGTGCTTCTCATTCTCCCTCCTTCCTCGTAGCACATACCTTCTTTTCCTTGTGTTTATGTTGCAAGAGGAGATTGCTTCTCTAAAAGTCAGAAAAGCAACTTGCAGTAGCAGTATTTTCCCCTGCCTCTCGCCTGTCATGATGGCGCCTCTCTCCTCACGCGATTTACTCACCCCCCTTTCAACCCCTGCCTTTCCACGCCAGTGATTATTACAACGTGGTGATAAAAAAAACTCACATTATTTTCGTAACAATGATTCTCAATATAAAAATGTCCTTATTTATTTTCGGATTGTCTATACCATTGTGTTTCCCAACCTTGCATTGCTTACTTACTTATTCCATGGAGCAGAGTCCTTCTTGAGAAGTTAACTGGTTCTCAGTTAATCAAGAAATTCCCCGTATATTATGGAACTCGAAGATTCATTACCGCATTCACAAGTGTCCGCCACCTGTCCCAATCATGAGCCAGCTCGATCCAGTCCATGACCCCACATCCAACTTCTTGAAGATACACCTTAATATTATCTTCAAATCTACGCCTGGGTCTTCCAAATGCTCTCTTTCCTTCATCCTTCCCCACCAAATCCCTGTATACGCATCTCCTCTCCCCCATACTTGCACCGCTGCTTAGGTCGAACGAAAGAACCAGTCCAGGTCCGAGGCTTTCTGTGTGAACATTTCGTAACTTGATACGTTTGTACGGCGAGGAGTTGTTAGCACCGAGCCCGACTCCCAAGCTGGAGGACCACTCCGTGTGGGCTGTCCGTAACTGCTTATTCAATATATTCGCACCTACCCTCCAAAGGAGCCCGTTCCTCCATCCGCAACCTGAAAACGCGCCATGCCGTCGTTACAAGGACCCACTTATCACGGTCACCTGGTATTACTAAGACGAAATAGGGGCCGTTTTGGTTACAAATTTTGCACCTCTTATTAGCAGACCTTAACACGTCCCTTCAACCACGGTCACTCAATATCTGCTTACAGTTTGGGATATCGAAGTTACTCCCGTAGTATATTTAAGTGAAAATACATCCCGTGTGACGTATCAACTGTTATTTGTCTTATGGTCCTACTAATTTTCCAAAAACATCGGAGTCATCTTAAAATTCATGGGGCCCAGAAGGGTGACGTGAAACAAATTTTTAATACTGAGAACCGACAAATATCAAGTGCCACAGTACAGGTCTGAGTCGCCATGTCGACCGGTGAGTGAGAATTTTGTGTACCCCTGATTTTATGTTTTATTTATTTGGGGTTTATTGATTGCAGCCGTGACGTACAGCATTGAATATTGTGATCAGTATTGAATAATGTGTTGAAAATAATGTGAAGGGTGTCGTTCGTGATGTGACTGAATGTGCCTTCTTTGTATTGACCTGGAATGACAGACTGATATCACAAGACCTAAAGGCAGTACAGCCGAACTCCGGAGATCTGAACCCGGGACCTCTCCGAGACGAAAAAACGTAAGCACTGAACGTGACATTGTTGCGGGTAACAATTGTTGCCATGGAACCCCAGGAATTCTATATTTATATTGAGTTACTTGTCTGTGTCAACAGTGGAAAAATTTTGAGTGTTGCTACAGATACGCAACAATGTGTCCCCTTTGCGCCGTTGTTGAGCTAAAAAATATTTCGCACTCTGGTCAATAATATAAAAGGTCTTTATGTAAAATTTCCGAAATTTTCAATTGATTTTAAATTAGATTTGAGTTTTTAAACAGATTTTAATAAAGGCATGAATATCAAATTTGAAGAAAATCCTTACAGTAGAGTCCGAGTTTTTCATATAGACACGCGGACGGACGGACGGACAGACATGGCGAATCTAAGTTGAAGAAATCCAACGAGATGCAACAATATGCAGATATTTATTTACTGCTAAATTACTCAACATGTTTCGGGCGTTCGTCGCGCCCATCATCAGGAGTACATAAAACTGTGGTTGTAGCTTGTGGTACAGATCATACGAATATATACAAAAAATGGCGAATGTAATAAGCGTTTTTCCGATTATGCAAACGCGCTTCAAGAAGTCTGCTGCCCCATCAATCAAGAATTTCATTAACGAGTGTTACATTGTAGGGATTCTACTCCATAGAGTGCGGCCACAAGTTTATAACCATCTGTAGCTACAGTAGCTATCAACTGTTCAATACTTGTGGATCTGACAGTCGTCTGATTTATAAACAAAACTTAATTTCCTTCCTCACAAAGAACGCAGTGTATCTCAATTAACAAGATCAATCATATTATACTTTTTAGGGTTATGATTGAAATTTATTATGATAGTCGTAAAAAATACGTAAGTACACTTTGTTTGTTTGTTTCTTCTTTATTTCTTAGTCTGATCTCTTCTACCGGATTATTATAGGTGTAGAGGATTAGTGTTGAAGCTGGTCACACTCGATGACACGAACACACTCTGTGGGACTACTCTGGACGAGGGATCGGCCCATACCAGAGACCCAGCAATACAATTTGTAGGCTAAATACACAGTTTCTTAATGTTACAGCGCGTGGTATATATAATTACCAATGGACCCTAAAAAGGTTAACATCCCGGCTACTTTCCCCACTTCCTGACTGTTCACACTTACCTAATAACAATAAACTTGCGGTATTGCTTGTTGGCTCAGGTGGCATTTGGCGTGGTAGGCTAAAAGCCTATGAAGCAATATATTGAAATTACACAGATACAAAATGGTGCATTACAGCCTAAGTATTGTAGGAACCATAGACAGTAGCTTCGTCACAGAACGTGGTTTTTAGTAAAGGCCACATAAGTTCTGCTGATGACGGTGAGTGTCATACCGAAATACTTTGAAGAATCACAGTAAAATGTATGTATTGAGTAAATATTGCGCATTTCTGTAATTAGCACACCAATTAATGCACATACATATATTTTTTTTTAAATTAAAACATTTAAAATCGCTCCAACATGTTTCGATCCCAAGATCATCTTCAGGGAGCTACACTCTTGCTAAAGTCACATTCTTAAGAAAACTCACTGATTAATTTAATTAAATTAATTTAATCAGTGTTTTTAAAAATGTGACTTTAGCAAGGAACAGTGTAGCTGCCTGAAGATGATCTTAGGATCGAAACATGTTGGAGCGATTTCAAATGTTTTAATGTAAAGATTTTATATATGTGCATTAGTTGTTGTGATAATTAAATGAATCTACGAAACGCACGGTGCAACGATAAAGATTGCGCATTTGGTTGCTGTAATTAAAGTGACAGTAAATGTTAGCCCAGTGACAGCCATTTACAGTGCGCGTATTTAGTGATTTCACAGAGGAAACATCAGTACGACGGACTGTATTCAGGTTGTGCTCCGAAGGAGTCTGCTGCCTTCATCTACACGGCGTCATATCTCACAAAGCAGTACGTTACCGCCAATCTAAGAACTGAATACCCACACCTGCGCAGCATGTCGACGGTTTTGAAACCAGATACGTTGACACCCAGACAGCTCTGAACTTCTGGGATGTAGCTGAAATATTCCGTAGCCTTAAGTACGGAGGTGGGGGTAAGTGGTTAATGTCACGCTCTAGCCGCTTTAACTCCTTGGAAAGACGCCCTGTTGACACGGTATGAGTGTGGGCTGAAGGGTTGGTGGAGGGAGAAATTTTGTCACTTGCGGGAACATAAACCCGGGGTGCCACCCTGTAGCACTGTTGTCGTAGACACCGTGCTGCGGTGCTCTAACCGCTGTGTGCGATCGCCTGGTTTATTTACCACATAGCATAAATTTTCCTTCCTTCTCTGTGTGTTTCACTTTTCTTAAACACAGCTCTACGTCAGCCAAAACATGTAGGCATGCATTTTATCTGTAACTCAATTCAGTGATAATTTAAACACGCCGCAATTCTCTGCTCCTACTCTGGTTGCTTAATATGTTTTATATTTTTTTTCGACGTTGGGTCCGCTATCTAAATTTTCTTACTTTCAACTACCCCGCTCTTTGTTATTCTTGTTTGCAATTTGTGTAGAAAAAAGTGACACTCCTAACAGGATTTCCTCCACAAATTTCAGGCTGCCCCTTGCACTGTCATTGAACCAACGCTCCATACTCACTTGTTTCTTCCCCTTCTATCGACGGTATCTAACCTTAACAGTTTGCAGTTTGTGTCTTTCTCTTCTGTTCCCTTCCAACCCTTATACGCAACCGTCACTCTACAAATCACGTGTTTTGACATTAAAAATCTCAGTAATTTGCTTACAGAGTGTGTGCTTGTGTTTTGTATTGTTCTCAGAAACCAGCCTTTTATATCCGTCCTGCATTTATCTATCCATCTATCTATCTATCTATCTATCTATCTATCTATCTATCTATCTATCTATCTATCTATCTATCTATCTATCTATCTATCTATCTATCTATCTATCTATCTATCTATCTATCTAT
>Ga0123355_10008352_pt1 | contig 15655 bp, 10 predicted proteins | sample TergutEmb28metaG_3_FD_89872 | JGI IMG/M metagenome (GOLD analysis project Ga0123355, IMG submission 89872) | Embiratermes neotenicus P1 segment gut microbial communities from Petit-Saut dam, French Guiana - Emb289 P1 | ecosystem: Host-associated > Arthropoda: Insects > Digestive system > Gut ... | reverse complement strand
ATGAGTGGGAAGAAATAGAAGCGAATTCTAATAATCTTAATAAAATTGATTTATTAGTTAATTTTGCTTCGTTATTCAACGGATACACTTCAAAAGATGCTGCTCATTCAAAACTTGTAGCTTGTGGAAAATTAGAAAAAGATATAGATTGTGGTAAAGAAACATTAAGCCAATTGAAACAAGCCTCACTTCAGTTTCTATACTTAAGAGAACCATATCATTATTTAAGTAATATTAAGAATGAGACAGACTGCAAAGAACGTAAAAACATCAAAGAAATAACTTCAACGCTTGAAGCTTTAAAATTATTTAAAGCAACATCCTTTTACCCTATATTCATAGCTATGCAAATTTGTGAATATGAAACCAGTGAAGTTTTATCGACACTCAAAACATTACTTCAACTTCAAATACGGAACGTTTTTATTTGTAATGATGATAACTCGAGAAAATCATTCTCAAAGGGCTATCCAAATTTGTCCCGAGATATAATGAACAATAATAAAAATGGGAATAAGCTTTCTTTAGAAGAAATCAAGGAGAGAATAAAGGAAAGTAAACTATCCGATGAGAAAGTAAAAGAAATTTTTAAGACTAAAATCTTTAATCCAGATAGTGAAAGAGATGGGACAAAGTATATTTTAAGGCGAATATACAATAGTGACTCAAATCAAGAGGTAGAGATTTCGGAGAACAATAAAACAATTCATTTGGAGCATATTTTACCTCAAAATCCTGATCCAACCAGTCAATGGCTAGTAAGCTTTGGAGAAAATATTGAGGTATACAAATATCGCTTCGGAAATCTGACATTAATAAAAGATGAAATAAATACGAGCATACAAAATAAAGATTTCACATTTAAAAAAGAAGGATATAATGGAAGTTTTATATATCAAAATAGAAATTTAAAACACTACACTGATTGGGGAAAAACTGAAATAGATCAGCGAACAGCTAGTTTGGCTGAATCTTTCTTAAAGATCTGGTAATGATATTATAAACGACTGAAAATTTCAAGCGCATCTAAAGTCGTATAATAATTCAACGAAAACCTAATACACATTCTCACCTCTTCAATACTCAAACCACTTGCCTGCAAAACATAACTAGGGTAAGCTGAACTGCAAGCTGAACCAGTTGAAACTGCAACGTAAGGCGCAAGTTTCTTCGCCAATATTTCGTTATTAAAACCAACAAACCGAATATTTAAAATGCCAGGTATCTTATCTTTTGTGTCGTTGTTAAAAACAATATTATCCTCAAACTTTTTTTCAAGAACTTTACATAAAGCATCTTCAAGTTCTACGAGCTTCTGGATGTTTTTTTTAAGATCAATATTTGCAAGTTCTGCTGCTTTTCCCATACCTACAATGTTGTGAACCGAGAGCGTTCCACTTCTTAAGCCATTTTCTTGTCCCCCACCATGAAGCAATGGGGCAATGGGAGTAGGCAATCCCAATGAATCTTTTCTTAACATAGCAACTCCAACACCCTTTGGGCCATGGAATTTATGAGCTGAACACGAGAGAAATTTAATTCCTTGATGATCATTCAAATCAAAATCTACTTTTCCAACCATTTGAGTCGCATCGGTATGTAGAAAAATGTCATATTTCTGGCAAATCTCTTGTATTTTACTCATGTCATTAAGAGAGCCTAACTCGTTATTTCCCCACATTACAGAGACAAGTAATACAGAAGCATCAAGTGAAGACTCCAGTTGTTTGACATCTATTCTAGCAAACTGGTCCACATCTAGATAGGTTACTTTAAAACCTTTTGTTTCTAAATATTTACAAACCTCTAGCACAGAGGGATGTTCAACTTTAGAGGTAATAATATGATTTTTTTCAGAATTGCCATAAGATTCTACAATACCTTTTAATATCATATTATTACTTTCTGTTGCGCCACTGGTGAAAATGATTTCATCTGCGTTACAACCAAGTAGTGTTGCAATTTGATAACGTGATTTTTCAACAGCTTTTTTAGCATGTTCAGCAAGGGTGTAATACTTACTTGATGGATTCCCAAACTCTGCCATTAAATAAGGCAACATAGCATCTTTAACTTCTGGCGCAATTGGTGTCGTAGAACTACTATCTAAATACAACATGTTTATCCCTCCAAGTTAAATTTCAAAAGATTTTCATAAAATTTTTCAGCATTTCCAGCATATTTATACTCATTTTGAAGCATGATGAGTCCACGCTCGACGTGTGCATTAAACAAGATAGGAAAGTATTCTTCATCAGTTAATTTTCGTTTTGAATGTTGAGTAATTAAAGTCTTATAAAGAAGATCATAGTCACCAGTCAGTGTTTGGCGATTGATTTCCAGACCATTATTCGATTTGTTTTTTTCGGTTATCTCTGGCTCAGTATCAATTGTTAGCGAAACACCAACAGCGAGACGTGCTAAAATATTTGGCGTTAGTTGTGTTTGAGCTTGCAATTCCTTAAATATATTTGAAGCTTTTGAAGAAAACTTTAAGCGATAAATCATCTATATCCCTCCTCGAAATTTAAATAACCCGTGTCAATGTGGATACAATCCGTTTCAGTGTTAAAGTTTAAAACATACTGCTTAGAAATATATGGCTTTAACAACTCTAATTGGGTAGCATTAATTTCTGAATTAGTTGCAAGAATTAACACTTGTTCCCCACATTGGGGAATATAGTCTGTCAGAATTTTTTGTTTATGGGTTAGATCTAAACGGCTTAGTAACGTATCAAAAATAAATGGAACTCTTCGACCAGAAGAGGTGAACATTGCCCAAATAATGGATAACAATAGAATTTCCTTTTCACCAGCTGAGAGGGTGTTTTTTTCAATTTCCTCATTAGCTTTGTTAAATAACTTAACATCGAAGTTTTGAGAATTAATTTGAATTGATGAAATATATTGTTTTTTCCTCATGATTTTATTCATCATGTTAGTAGTAGCAATCTGAACCTGCTGTAATTTTTTCTTTTGTTGCATTTCTTGAAATCTAGTGCTTAACTTGATGATATTTTGTGCCATTTCAAAAGTATTAGTGGTTCTACTTTCTTGCTTTAAATAGGACTCATTTTTTAAGATGGATTTTTCAACATCTTCTAATGAAGCTTGCAATGTCCTTAGATTTTCCTCAAGTTCAATAAATTCTGATTCAATTTGGTTGATTTGTTTATTGATCTTTTCAACCTCATCAAGAATCGTTTGAAAATCATTTGTTCCATCATTTGTTTTGATTTGCTTCCGAATTTTTTGTATATCAACTAATAATTTGCGGTTATATTCAATTTTATCTAAGTAGGTCTTGTGAGTTTCGTGATTAATAAAATTACAAATATGTTGAATTTGACCTTGTTGAGCGGGAGAAAGCCTGTGGATCTCTGTAATTTCCTCATTAGGTTTGAACTTTTCAAGGATTAAACGATGTAATTGATTAGTCTCAATTGTATGGTCACCAAGCGCTGTAAGAATCTTAGAAATTTCAGACTCAGTTAAGAACTGATTAGCGTGATTAAAAAATCTCAATTGTTCCTCTTGAGTTATTTGGAGTGAAGCTTCATTTAATAACTTTGAATTGATATAAAAAGGAAGGTGAAGGGAGATAAAATTTTTAACATGATCAATAGACATTTTACGAGTCGATTCAAGTTTTTCTTCTTGTTTTAATAGTTCACTTCTTTTCTGATCTTTTAAACCACCATGAGCTTTAAAACGATTCTTGTTATCTTCATTTAATTCTGTTAACCGATGCTTTTTCTCAAGGAGACTATTTTTTTCAGCTTCTATCTGCTTGATATCCATCAACAAAGTGTGTTTTGTCTTTTGACTTTCAAACAATGCTTCCTCTGTTTGAGTGAATTGTTTTTTATCAATCTCTTTTTGCAAGTAGTTGGTTAAATCTGATTGCAAACTATTAAAAAGATCTAAGTTGAAAATGATTGTAGAAAGCTCATATAAGTAACTTGAAAGCTCATTATTATTAATAATGCGGGAAATTTCTTCACCGTCAAATAAACAAAAATCAAATAACTTGGGTGGGAATAATTCCTTTAACTTTGAAAAGAAGTTATCAGTATCTGCTGCATTAAGTAATTGTTGATCTTTAGAAACAGCAAAATATTCTTTTGGTTCTTTATTTGAAATATGCCATCCACGAATGAGTTCATACTCATATTTTTGAAAATTTTCAATTTCTATAAAATTAACTTTGATGCAAGCATTTCCGTTTTCAAGCTCTCTTTCAAACTTATTGATACTAGAAAAAACATATTTATTATATTCTGCACTATTTCGCATGCCAAAAGAATAGACACCAAAAAGACCTAGCTTAATGGCATTTAAAAATGTGGTCTTTCCAGCTCCATTTTCACCGCCAATAAGGATGACATTTTTTTTAGCTGTTGTTTTGAGATCAAATTCATTTTTGCCACGGTAAGCACCTATATTTGTTAAAGTAAGTTTATTAAATTTCATGATTAAAATACCTTTCTTATGAAATGTGCAGATAGTCTTGTTTTAATATTTTTTCAATTTCATTCATTAATCCACGTCTGATTTTATAACCTGAGAAATCTTTTTGAAGAGAAATCAGTTTTTTAATCATTTTGAAATCAACACCAAATTCACGACAAAGCTGTTCAAGGTCAAAAATTTGATCCTGAGTGAATAGTGGGCGATCATTGATTTCCCAATCTAAGTCATATCCCATTATTTTACGATAAATTTTAGGTAGATGATCGTCCCAATCACCATCAGCTTGCCAGTATCTACGAATCATACGCAACTCAGCTTCAGTGATTAATTCAAAGTTTTCATCGTAGGGATGCTTTAAATTTTTCTGCACTTCTAATAGCCTAGTTAACATTTCTTTACGTGCTTCCATTGTATATGGACCAACACCGAGGCGACCATATCTTCCATCACCAAGATCGATTAAGATCATGGGGTCATCTGAAGCTGAAAGATCAATCTCCTGCTCAAAAATATAATCTTTTAGGGCATCTTTTTTTAAGACTGTATAGCTAGAGAGCGGTATTTCTTCTTTACCTTTTCGTGATTTTTTTGGTATGACAACATGTTCGATATTTTCAATTTTTATGACAGTGATGTCTTTAAAGTAAACTTGCCCATTCATTCGATATTTCATTCTTTTATTTCGGTCGTTTCGAATATCAGCAAGATAGTTGCGATATTCCAATAACGGACGCATCCAATGGCTACCACTTTTAATAAAACCATTTAATGCTTTATCTTCTGACACCACAGTACAAGTCCAGCATCCAAAGCGACTATTTCCACAAGAACCCGCACTTTCTTTGATGCTTTTATCAACAACTAATGGGCATTCGCCTGCTGAGTCTTGATAAAGTTTATGAAGGTCGAAATTATCATCCCCCCAAGGAGATGGATTGTTTAATAAGTAATCCCATACATCATCAAGGCTAAATGTTTTAATGGGAGCAAAGACATAGGCATTTGATAGGGTAGAGTGGCGCATCAGCGATTTTCCTTCAATGGTGTGTGATTTCAAAACATGATCACGCGTTTGGCTTTCATTTTCTCTAACACCAAGTACCATAATTGCTTCACCAAAAGCATCTACTTTATCCATAATAAAGTGATTAGCTGGATCAATTTTCAAGCGATCTGTACACCAGCGGAATTTTTGATTAGGTGCGGGATACCCCCGTCCAATCATTAATGACCAGAAGGTGTTCTCAATGATCGGTTTTACTTTGTGGGTTTCAATTGGTAAATTCTGGGTCAAAGCTGCACTTTGTATTTTATATAATGTTTTATCAATTGATTGAATGATTAAAGGTGTTTCCACCATCGTATCTGATGAGATGATATAGACTTTCTTGTGTAAGCTTTCCTTTGGTAGTTCAGAGAGGGATTCGAATACAAGTTGAGCAACGACAGTTGAATCTTTTCCACCGCTATAACCAACAACCCAAGGTCGATGATCTTCAAGATAGACTTGTTTTATCAACGCTTTAGAATCATCAATCAATTTATTATTTTTTGAACTAGAAAATATATTTAAACTCATTTCTTCCACTCAATTCATATTTTATTTTCAATGCGTTGTTCTTGTTCGGTTAATGGTAAATGAAGCAACTGTTTAATTCGATTGGCTGTTAAAATAATTGTATCATTTGTTTTTTGTATTCTACCATTGGAACTAATTGCCCTATGTAACCAATCATGGTCATTAGTTCGACTCCAATCAAGTTTTCTAAGTTTTAAAATATAATTTTTCCATTCATCAGGGTAATTTTCTTTTAAGAAATAACCTATAATTCCAATAGCCTCAATACTAACACCTTGACCAATTACATAATTCATTCGTAAATCTTTAACAGTCAATTCTTTACTAAGAACCTGATTCCATTCTGTGATGGATTGTGATAATAGTCTCCAAAATTCAATTAAAAAAGCTTCATCTGCTGCATCAATAACATGACCTTTAGATTTTTTTAATAAACGTTGATTGGTATTATATATGTTATTTAAAGTGAAAATTTTGGGGGAATTTTGAGAAAGGCTTGTTTTTTCATTATCAGTATAACGTCTTAAAAGTTCTATATTTTTAATAATATTCTTAGTAACAATAGATAATGGATCACGATGATCATATAAAATGCCAATTGAGGTAGTTGTATTTACTGCATGTCTATTCAAATCTGAGAAAATTTGCTGTGATTTTTTTAAGTCATCATCTTGAAAAATTACAATTGAAATTGTTTCATTCCCCAGTTCAGAGTTGATTTTTAAAGCTTCTTCAATGGCAGCTCTTCGATGCTGACCATCATTGATGAGAAAGCGAGCATCCAAAGATACAGTCAATTGACCAATATCCTTTAAACCACCATCTTGGTTAATAGGGATAAACTCCATTTCGCCATCAACCGAAGCAGTTAAAGATGAAAAGACATAATCGGTTGAATTATTCAAAATATAAGTCGTAATTTCGGGAATTCGATTCTTATTTAAAATCCGCTGGCTGCGATATTCAGCAGGGACTTCTTCTTCATCAAATAAAAATATCTTGGGTATTAATTTTAAAGGGCACATAATTGTGAAATATTCTTTTTTAGCTTGCCATCCACGAATAGCAGGAAATATATAACTGAAACCGATATCCATTATCAAAACCTCACTTTACGTACGTAATTCATAAATAATATTATATATTACTTCTTTTTGAATTGCAACAGTTATTTCTAATTTTCGACAATGAATAAGTTGGAAAAGTAAATTATATTTCAATTAGCCCATAAATCTGCTATAATTGAAGAAACATTAGGAGATGGGCTATATGACAAAGCAAGAATTTATTGAACAAATCGAACTATAGTATGAGGAAAAGTATTCAAGAAATATGTTTTAATTCACGCCAAAGAGGTACACACAATGAAAATTAAAATAGGCACCATCCCCGCTTCTGACTTCCCAGACTACCGACTTGATGTCATGTTCGATAGCTACAAATGGGACTTGCAAGTAGGAGATCAGAGCACAATTAGCAATAAAGTCGCCTTGCTCGACCCATCTGAAATGAACTTCCTTGCTGAATCAGCAGTCAAGCTTTATCACGAAACCATCGAGATGGAGCACAGCTTACAAAATCACCCTGATCTAGCCATCAAAATGGGGATTTCACAAGAAATGGCTAATGCCCTCTGCAACTGTCATTACACCCCTTCTGACCACGTTCGCTTTATGCGCTTTGATTTTCATCCAACAACTGAAGGTTGGAAAATTTCAGAAGTAAATAGTGATGTTCCAGCAGGATATCCTGAGGCTTCAATCTTACCAAAGTTAGCTGAAAAATATTTCGAAGGCTATCACCAATTTGGAAATTTCGGCGATGTATTAGCAGAAAGATTAACCAAACTCATACAACCCAATTCAACCATCGCCTATCTACACGATACCCACACCGTTGAAGATTATCAAATTTTGCATTTTATTGGTGACTTAATGGAGCAAAAAGGTTATAATTCTATTTATAACGATCCAGCTCATATCAACTGGAAAGATAATGTAGCAACTCACATCAATGCAATCGTTCGATATTTCCCTGTTGAATGGATGGAATTTGCCAAGGGAATTGATTGGCGAAGTTTTGTAAACTCGAAAACGCCATCTTGTAATCATCCCATGGCACTTTTGACCCAATCAAAAAGACTCCCCCTTGTTTGGGATGAGCTTGGAATCCCTGTGCCCATATGGAAGCAGTTGCTCCCCGAGACGAAATGTGCAAGTTCTCTCGCTGATGAGGAAGGTTGGATACTAAAGCCGGCTTTTGGGCGAGTAGGTGAAGGGATTAATATACCTGGAACTTTGTCTAGCGAGGAAGATTTTGATATAAAGGCGGCGGCAGCGGATCATTCAGGGCAGTGGGTCGTGCAGAGAATGTTTGAAAGTGTGCCAGTAGATGGACTGCATCTGAATTTGGGTGTTTTTGTCGTGGATGGTCTGTTTGCTGGGTTGTATGCAAGGTCGAGTGAACGGGCAAGGATTGATGGTGATGCCAGTGAGATTCCAGTATTAGTAGGGAAGGTGTAGATGATGAATAATAAAGAAATATATAAGATTTGGGCGCCAAATGAGGCGGATAGATGGACGAAGTTTGCAAAGCCAGCGCTGTTTGTCCATACAGATGCGTTTGCGTTTTTAAATAGTCCTGTTGAAGCAGCGAATATTCCACTTAATATCACGCAGTTACAGAATAAGAAAACAGCAATTATCGTAGACTTGCCAAGTGTGACTAGTGTAGAAGTTGGAATCGGATTAGCTAAACACGGCTTCCGCCCAGTCCCCCTATATAACGGGATACATGAAACAAAGATTGGTGGGTTAACCCCTGTTATTGACCACCAATCTATTGTCGACGCTTTGATATCAGGTGCCGATGTTTTAAAGAATTTGGTAATCAGACCTGACGCACCACCTGCTTTTTTATTAGATTCTAGGCGTGACAAAGAAGTAGCTAGCACAGAAAGTATGTATGATAATAGATGGAGCGTTGCTTTAGAAGATATGCCAGATGCTTCATATGTGAAAATGACAGGGATTAATCGTTTAATCATTTGGACCAGTGAAGAGGTAGGTCAAGATTTAGCACCGATTATTGATAGTTATCGTGATATAGGTGTTGAAGTGCTGACTTTTATTGACGGGAATTTGGCATTTCAAGGGAGCAACTCTACTAGAGCGAAACTTGATCAGTTAGCTGGAAATGTTGTAATTCCTACAGGTACGAAAGAGGCGGTTCGCAAGTTTGAGAATGCTAGGTTTAGCTTAATGCTGATTATGATTATCGCTTTTGTTAATTTGTTCTTCATGTTTTTTGTTATGGATGCCCCACTTCTTTATACTGCCCCTAGTTTGATGTGGATGGTTTATCTTTGGGTACCTTATGCCATGGCTAATTTATTGGCAATGGTGATACCGATTAGTTATTTGGTTTTATATCTATCTTCTCAGAAGAAACGTGACTTAATGGTTGTTGCTTTAATTTTCTTTGGGATTGATCTGATCATATTTTATATTTATGCATTTTTTATTTATGGTGTGGGTGCATTCACTGGAGGTTATTTTTACTACGGTTTCCTTGTATTTGTGCCACCAATTGTGTTAATCGCCTTTTTAGTTAAGGGTGCTCAAGCATGGAAAGATTTAGAAGGTGTTACGACACTTGAGTATTTGGATGATTTAGACCGATTAGATAGAATGCCAAGTGAAGGTGGTGGTCGTGTACGTACCCGTCAGCTTCGTTATTGTGGCTTTCGTGATTCAAAAGGGAACTATCGCGGTTATAAAGGTTATGGTGGGACAGGTAGCGGTGGTTACAGTGGACGTGGTTATGGCGGCTACGGTGGTGGCTATGGCGGAGGTTATGGTGGTTAAGTATGAAACTTTGGTACTATGAAGAGTGGTCTGAGGATGTCTTGTTCTCTATTAAAGCAAAGCGCATAATTCATAGTGTGAAATCACCTTTTCAACAAATTGATATTTTAGAAAGTGATGACTATGGACGTTTTTTAACTTTAGATGGTTTGTTAATGGTAACTGAACGTGATGAGTTTATTTATCATGAGATGATTGTTCATCCTGCTATATGTGTAAACCCTCATATTAAGAAAGTTTTGGTGATCGGCGGTGGCGATGGTGGGACTGTCCGCGAATTGACTCGTTATCCTCAGATTGAATGTATTGATATGGTGGAGATTGATGAGTTAGTTGTGCGAGCGGCAAAGCGGTATTTGCGGGTGATGTCCTCAAAATTAACAGATGAACGCGTGAAGTTGTACTTTGAAGATGGCATCAAATGGGTTAAGGATGCTAAAGATAATGAATATGATTTAATTCTTGTTGATTCCACTGATCCAATTGGACCAGGGGAGGTTTTGTTTACCATGGAATTCTATCAAAATTGCTATCGTGTATTAGCTGATAATGGTATTTTAATTACCCAACAAATGAGTCCTATTTTTGACTGGGATTCAGTCCTTGCAACAAGCGCTCATGGGCGGATAAAAGATGTTTTTCCAATTTCACGACTCTACCAAGCCCATATTCCAACTTATGCATCGGGGCTGTCTTTATTTGGATTTGCTTCTAAACATTTAGATCCCATCAGAGATGCCAAGTTTAAAAGATGGCAGATGTTAAGTTTGGAAACGAAGTATTATAATACCAATCTCCATGTGGGAGCGTTTATGTTACCTAGCTACATGGATGAATTATTTGCTGATGGGCTGGTTCGCAAAACGTTGCGAAAGAAAAAAGATCATAAATTTCGTAGGTTGATGCGTGATTTTGCTCAGTTTAGGCAGTTTCAAAACAATGCATCTTCAAATGAGTTAGATTTGTGGTTTACTGAGAAATGGAGTGAGGATACTGCTTTTCGCATTAAGATTGATCAACGGTTGTATGGTACAAGGTCAGCGTTTCAGCATTTTGAAATTTTTGAAAATACGGATTTGGGGCGTTTTTTGGTTATAGATGATTTTTTGATGCTAACTGAGCGTGATGAGTTTATTTATCATGAGATGATTGTCCATCCTGGGATGTGTGTGAATCCTAAGATTAAGAAGGTATTGGTGATTGGTGGTGGTGATGGGGGGACTGTTCGTGAATTGACTCGTTATGCAAGCATCCTACAGATTGATATGGTTGAGATTGATGAGCAGGTTGTTCGTGCTTGTCGGCAATTTTTACCATTAACGGCTTCTAAGTTAGGAGATGAGCGTGTTAATCTATATTTTGACGATGGTGTGAAATGGGTTCAGAATACGTGTGATGAATCATATGATTTAATTATCGTGGATTCAACTGATCCGATAGGTCCTGGGGAAGGGCTGTTTTCCATGGCGTTTTATCAAGATTGTTATCGCATTTTAACTGAGGATGGCATTATGATTAATCAGCATGAAAGCCCTTATTTTGAGAATGATGCTTATGAGATGCGTCGGGCTCATGCTAAAATCAAACAGATTTTTCCAAAAGCATTCGTTTATCAAGCGCACATTCCAACTTATGCATCAGGGCATTGGTTGTTTGGTTTTGCTTCGAAATCAGTTGATCCCATAAAAGATGTTGATTTTGATGCTTGGAATAGGTTAGAATTAAGGACAAGGTATTATAATACAGATGTGCATATGGGTTCATTTGCGTTGCCAACTTATGTGCAGCATTTATTGAGGGAAGGCTTTGAAAATGGAAATGATTAAAACGTTGGAACAATTTGATGAGGTAACAAGTAGCGGGAAAAATATTGTTGTGTTTAGTGCGGCATGGTGTGGGGATTGTATTTTTATTAAGCCTTATTTGCCTGTAATTGAAGCGAATTTTCCAGAATGGAGATTTTCGTTTGTTGATCGTGATGAATTACTTTTACTATGTAAAGATTTAGATATTTACGGGATTCCATCATTTTTAGCGTTTGTTGATGGAGAGATAGTCGGTCGTTTTGTGAGCAAAGATCGAAAGACACCGCCTGAGATTGAGGCATTTATTAGAAATTTAGGTTAATAGAAGTGACTGTGGGGTAGCCTACTATAAGTGACTTCTGTTTTTTGGGTCATTTGTACTGGTTTCATCGGTTGAAATGTGGTATAATTTTTCTTAGCAATAAAGCAATAAAAAACGGAACAAATGTTTTAACGGAGTGTTTATTATGGATAAGAAGGATAGAAATAAATCAGGGGAGTTTGCACCGGGTGTTTATGCAAGTCCAACAACTTCAAGTTTGAAATTAATTGCCAATAAGCCCATTGAAGCATATAGTAGCAAGATACCGCAAGAAACAGAAGCGGATCAGAAAAGGAAGAAAGCTGAGGCAGAGATGGCGACTTCTCCTTTTCGTGCGCAGCCGTTTGTCTCGTCGATTTCTGGTCATAAGAAAGGTGGCCATGTTGGGGTTGTGATTGCTCATGGTATTTATGATACATCTACTGGCAAAATGGTCGAACAAAAGGAACCCGTTGTGATTACCGAAGAGGCGTTAGCCAGTGCAACGTTTACCATGACATCTGACATTTCAAAAATATTGGCCAGTAGCTCAGATGAGGATATTCGTCAAACACCCATTCAAGGCCGCTTGGTCTTTTCAACAATGGAAGGTGAGTTTGAAATTGATGTAAACCTTGTACGTGTACGCCTAGAGGATAGTGATGTTTATGCACAGTATGACCGAAGGCTTGATGATGTTTTGAGCGAGCAATTTGGTAAGTTTAAAGGACCAAAGCCGTTTACTCGTATTGTAAATCCTGATCCATACAAAACAGCAACTGTTGAAACTGAGGAAGAACCTACTGATTTTACGACTGATATGACGGATACGCCCGTGAATGAACAGGTAGCATCTGTTGCAACTGGGCGGGTGCTAGAGTCGCAACAGATACCCTCTGGGGCTGCAGGGCAGCAAGTGGTAACTCAGGGCTCAGGTGTCGAGTATGAAAAAAAAGCTTTTCCAAGTGATTTCTATTATGAAATTCCAACCCTCGATTTGCTTAAGGAGGGAATGGCTCGTTTACGTGATGATGATGGGTGGGCCCAGGAGAAGATGGAGCTTCTTGAGACGACGTTTGAGAATTTTGGTGTTGGTGTGACGATCACGGGGAATTATGTGCAAGGGGCTACGGTGACGCAGTTTGAGATTGCACCAGAGCCTGGAACGAAGGTAAATCGTATTAAGGGGCTTGCTGATGATTTGAAGCTCGCTTTGTCAGTTGAGGATTTGCGGATTGAGGCTATTCCTGGGAAGAATACGATTGGAATTGAGATTCCTAATGATGAAAGGCGAATTGTTCGGTTGAAGGAGATTTTATCGTCACCTGAGTTTATTTTACATGAGAGCCCCTTATTTATTGGGCTTGGTGAAGATATTTCGGGAATGGCGGTGTATACTGATATTTTGACGATGCCACATGGTTTGATTGCAGGACAGACTGGTTCAGGGAAGTCGGTGTGTCTTAATACGTTGCTTGTGAGTATTTTGTATAAGTCAACGCCTGATACTGTTAGGTTGATGTTGATTGATCCAAAACGTGTTGAAATGGCACCTTATAATGATATCCCACATTTAGTGACACCGGTTATTACTGATGAGAAAAAGGCAGCAACTGCACTTGCGTGGGCTGTGGATGAAATGGAACGACGCTATGATTTGTTTGCTAAAAATGGTGTGCGTGATATTAAGTCGTTTAATAAAAAAAGGCATGATTTTGTGGTTGCATATGAGAATATGCCGTATATTGTGATTATTATTGATGAGTTAGCTGATTTAATGATGATTGCAGCTGGGGATGTGGAAGATGCGATTATCCGCTTGACACAAAAAGCTCGTGCTGCGGGAATCCATTTGATTGTTGCGACGCAACGTCCAACGGTGAATGTGATCACAGGAACCATTAAGTCGAATATTCCAACGCGTATTGCGTTTGCTGTTGCACAGGCCAATGATTCCCGTGTCATTTTGGATGGGAATGGTGCTGAAGATTTGCTTGGACGTGGCGATATGTTAATTGCTGAGGCTGGGAATAAAGTGCGCCGTGTACAAGGTGCGTTTGTGAGTGATAGTGAGGTTGCTCGCGTTGTAAAAGCTGTTAAAGCACAAGCAAAACCTCGGTATTTAATTGCTGAGGATGCATTAGATAAACACATGGATACAACTGCTAGTTTTGATGATCCGTTGGAACAAGCTGCCATGGAAATTTTCATTGATGAGCAAAAAGCATCTGTTTCACTCTTGCAAAGAAAACTAAATATGGGGTATAATAGAGCTGCTAAGCTTGTTGATCATTTAGAAGATAAAGGGTGGATTTCTGAACCAATTGGGGCTGCGTCCAAACGGGATGTGTTGATGAGTAGGGATGAGTTGTTGGAGATTTTTGGTGAGTTGTAATCACCATTCATAGCCCCCCTGACCGTTTGCGAGAAATCCTTAAGTGTTGAACACTTAGGTTAGTGTCAGATTGTTTAGTGTTATGTGATAGAATGCATACGTACTGTAGGAGCCTAACGCTTTGCGTTAGACATCTCGCATTGCTCGCTGAGGGGTAGTTTTCTGAGGCGAATAGGTAGACTTCTTTTGGATGAAGATTAACGCACATTCGCCTCAGAAAACCACCGTATATATGGTCTTGACATTGTTTACCTTATGGCTGTGACTAATAACTCTGAACTTTATTGGTCTGAAGCACTAAAAGTAACTATCGTAGCATGTGGTCTTGATGTGGTTTAGCTTATGGACGTGAAGGAGGGAATAATAGCGTGATGAAAAAGTATTACCTCGTGGGTATTAAAGGTGCTGGGATGAGTGCACTTGCGAATGTTTTGTATGATATGGGTCATTCGGTTACTGGCTCTGATATTAAAGAGATGTTGTTCACTCAGGTTGAGCTTGAGGCAAAAGGGATGACTTTACATGAGTTTGGCGCCGAGCAGATTGATCCGGATATGGATGTGATTGTTGGAAATGCTTTTGGAGATGATCATGTAGATGTTGTTAATGCCAAAATGGTTGGTGCTCGAGTTGTTCGTTATCATGATTTTCTTGGCGAATTAGCAAATGGATTCATCTCGATTGCGGTTGCAGGTACTCATGGTAAGACGACAACCACTGGATTGCTATCACATGTATTGCGCCTAGGGGCACCGACGACCTATCTGATTGGTGATGGTACTGGTAAGGGCGCCTGCGGAAGTAAATATTTTGCTTTTGAAGCATGTGAATACCGTCGCCATTTCTTGGCTTATTATCCAGATTATTTAATTATTACGAATATTGAGCATGATCATCCCGATTATTTTAAGGATCTAGACGATGTGGTTTCGGCCTTTCAAAGTGTTGCTAGCCAATGTAAGAAAAGGGTAATTATGTGGGGGGATGATGGGAATGTGCAAAAACTAAATGTGGACAACAGTATAAAATATGGATTTTTAGCCCATAATGATGTGGTTGCACGGAATGTAGTTAAAGATTCTGAAGGAACAACATTTGATGTTGTCATCGGCGACCATTATTACTACACATTCAAAACGCCATTTTTTGGAGATCATATGGTGCTTAACAGCTTATCAGTGATTTCAGTATGCTACTTGGAAGGGATGAACCCAAAAACCGTTGCGAAAGATTT
>Ga0123355_10008351_pt1 | contig 15656 bp, 8 predicted proteins | sample TergutEmb28metaG_3_FD_89872 | JGI IMG/M metagenome (GOLD analysis project Ga0123355, IMG submission 89872) | Embiratermes neotenicus P1 segment gut microbial communities from Petit-Saut dam, French Guiana - Emb289 P1 | ecosystem: Host-associated > Arthropoda: Insects > Digestive system > Gut ... | reverse complement strand
AAGAGTCTTCCAATTTGGCACTTTTAACCTCTGTATATCTTTTTTAACATCATCCTCCCAGCGTATCTTTGGTCTCCCCATTGGCCTCTTTGAAATGGGTTTCCAGGCGTGTATTGCTTTGACAATTCTTGTTTCTTGGATTCTTTCAATATGACCATACCATCCTAACCTTTGCACTCTGGCGAAGTTTATTATGTTCTTAACACACACACACTCTGTAAAAATTAGGAATTGGGGTATACTCCTTACTGTGGTTCTTTACACCTGGGCCCGCGAACCAACCCACAGTAGTGGCTGTGGTCTTTTGCCAAACATGATAAGCATTCCTGCTTTAAAGTGTATTGCTTATTATCAGTACCACTTTCTTTATTTTGACCACACATTGTATTTGTGAACTCGTATTTTTCTCGCAGTGAATGCTGTTTGCTTCCGTACGGAGAGCGGTCAGGAGGTGGGGAGGTAGCAACAGAGTTATGTTATGCAGAAACATAAGGATGTAAAACAAGACAGGCAACGTGCGTATAACATAACACTGAGGCGCGTACGTGCAAACATTGTTGCAGTTGAAAGCATATTATGAGTGTGTTTTTGTAGCCTTGGGTATTCAGCACGCCATGCGCATGCGCCATATTGTCATCTGTGGCCTGTACGGCTCTACGGCATTTTTCCATATTATGTAATAAACGTACGATTTTCGAAAAAATAAATACTGAAAATTAAATGTGTTTTGATTTTCAATGCAACTTTGTCTTAAAGATTTCTTATTCCAAGGAGAACTGAGTGATATATGATCAAAAATGTATATTGGTCATCATGTAAAACACCCGTTATTTGTTCCGACATTTATAAAACTTGAATTTTTGGGACAGATTTTAGAAAAATACTCCATCAAATTTCATGAAATCCGTCCAGTGGGAACGGAGTTGTCCATGCCGACGAACAGACAGATATGACGAAGGGTGTTGCGCTCTTCTGGGCTATTACGCAGCGAGTGTTGGTAATTCCTTACCGACGTTTCGGGACAACCTATCCGTCCCATATTCGAGGGTGAAGAATCCAAGGAGAAGCTCTAAATCACGCACAGACATGACGAAGCTAATAGTCACTTTTCGCAATTTTGCGAACGCGCTCAAAAACAAAAATCCTTTGCTGCTATCAGTAGCAGCAGCAGTATTAGTAATTTGGTAGCAATACTGTTGTTATTGCAGTCGTTCAGAACTGGTAAATATTGTTACACAGTGCGCTGCGTTCAAATAAATTAGCATCTAGCTGTAATGCCGTGCATCTTTGAACGTATGTTTATCCGCATGACAGATTGGACCATAATGATAACTTCACAAAGCGTGGAAAAATGGAAATATCAGATAGCTTTGTTGATTAGGCCATATGAATTATGGACTGGTATTACACTGGCTGTCATATTACACAGAACATTAGGTGCGGATAATCTGATCAGGAGTTTAATTCATCAACTAAAACTCGTTACGATGAATGATGAAGGTAAGGGAGTGACGTAAGCTGGCTGGTAGAACCTGTACCGACTGATCTGTAAAGTTGCTGTACATCACGGTAAATTCTGTGAAAAATCTTTTCTTCACACAGCCAAGACCATTTATACTGAAACACTCAAATCACGTGAATTCGGCATGTCTGATCAGTTGCTCTCCTCCCTTTTAAACCGGGTTATTTATATATTAAGCAGCGACTGGCTACGGGCTGGACGGTCCGGGATCGAATCCCGGTAGGGACGAGATTTCCCGTCCCATCCAGACCCTCCCTGGGGCCCACCCAGCCTCCTGTAAAATAGGTACCAGGTCTTTCCCTGGGGTAAAGTGCGGCGGAGGCGTGCTGCTGACCACTCACCCCCTTCTAGTGCTGCGGTCATGGAGGAGTAGAGCTATAACTCTACCCACCCTCTGGGCCACACCGGGCCTGTAACGGGATCACTTTGCTTTATTTATTTATATATTAAGCAACAGACGGTCAGTGGGTGTAACACTATACCTATTAATTCGCAAACTCCTGCAACATGTTGCGGCTATAAGCAACCATCTTCTTGCAGTCCATTAAATTAAATATAATTCGTAAATCTTGACGTAATTATAAAGCGATAGCATTTTATGTTTTTACATATAAGTGAAACCAAGTAATAATATTTTCAAAATACAGGTACATGTGTAGTATAAAGTGCTACCCCGAACTGAAAAATATTACATGAAAACGTCTGAATTATTTCAGTTTTCAGTTTGACAGAACTTTGATCTTCTGTTATTATCTGTTCACTATATAGCGATTTTTGTTTTATTAATCTCAGTTAATTTCCTCTTTTTCTACATCTGTTGGTTTTCAGTATCCTCTTTTATGATTTATTTGGCTTCCTCATTAAATATTTTTTGTGTACTGAGAATTTTTGAAAGGAGAGCGGGTAAGTCCGTGCCGGCTTATTTTCCCCGCTATCTCAATATTTTTTTTCCAGAAGCAGCAAATTCATTTTTCACTGGCGTCGATACCTTCTTTATGTATGCCAGTTTCCTGTTTTCTGTAACACTATAGAGATGTAAATTCAAGTATGCACCTAAAGGCTTGTTCCTCGGATTAACGTTTTATAGGCTGAAGTTTATCTAAACGTAATTTACTTGGAATCATTCATTCTTTGTGTTTTGTCTTTCTTTCCATGTCCCTAGTAAGAACTACACAGCCCATCAAAGTCATGATCGGTCCCCGTACTCGGAAAAACAGAGGGGAATATCTACACATTTGGCTCGACAGCAAAGCAATTATAAATCTCCTATCCTGAAGTTCAGGAAAGCAGAATTTTAAAAGCAGGAAGATGGAGAAAGTTCAAAAAGTGACAAGACATCACAGCTGTTACATCATCGTCAAGACACCACGCAATTGTGTAAAGTCATTCTTTCTTATTTTTCACATATTCACATCATTACTAATGGGTGCGCAGTGTCATTTAGCTTGAGAATCAAGTTTTAATGTAATAATAGCCTATTGGCTTCTAATATAAAGTAGCTGGCATATCGGAGTTTAATTCTTGGTCGGAATACCGGCTATCTTTTTAAAAACTTTCGTTGACTGTCTTCGGAAAAAATCCGTGATTGTTCCTGAAACTACTTTATCATATCTTTCTTCTTATTTATTGTCCCATCAGTAATTTTGCAACTGTCCCAACATTCCACGTCATGTCAAATGATATTGCCATTATGAGTCAAAAAGAAGATGCTAACTGCCACATAATTACTACCTTTTCTCGCTCCTTTCTCATACTCCTTCTTCCTTTCTTTATTTTTCCCTGTGTTTCTTCATCGATTTCTTTCAAATACCTAACTTCGTTTGTGATTTCGCCCACCCCATATAACAACTCTATATAAAGAAGTCCCAGACAAAGAACGAATCTAGTACGCAAGTGATTTTTGAAGAGAAGGGAAAGGGCTAGAAGTGTTATATGGGGTGAAGGAGTGTGCAGCTGCGAGTAAGGGGTAAAAAAGGGTGGGGGTGAGTGAGTTGGTGAGGTACTAGTAGTAGGGTCTTTAAGGGCTATGTGTGATTCATCAATTCGTAATAAAAAATTCTGTAGTGCCGACTTTATGTTCCTGCGTGCATCCCACTTGCGTATCCGTCATTTGAGAGTAGCAATGGACTAGGATATTTTTGAAGGAAAAGCGAAATTGTATCAAATTTGAATCCTGAAATATTACAGTTAATTAAATATCTCAGCAGGTCAGAGTCCGTCCTAAGCAAGTAATACTTTTTATGTTTTACAGAAATTTGTTTGCCTTTAAAGGAATCCGAAACCAGTTCCAGGCATTAACGAAATTAATGAATTGAATGTTACACGTTCACGGTTATATAAGTGTGTTACATTGAGCAGTATGTGGGTTCTGGAATTATCATTGCGTCATGTTTAGAAGCGAAGAAAATGTTTCTTGGACTTCATCTACTTCCGCCCTCAGATTAGAAGTGGCAGAGGCACCTCGTGATATGGGTCCGATCCCTGATGCAAAGTGCATATACAGATATTTAACTGACAAATCTTGTCCAGAGCTACGTGTAATGTGTGTTTATCATTACCTTGCACAATTCAGTACATGCCTCCTCACCCTTATAACTGAGGACGAGAATATATCCACTGTCTCATGATGATTTCCTCTTTCAAATACTATGGAATAGAAAAGTTCACAAAACATATGTTCCTAAATATAATAGAGTCACAAAGAGTATGTACTATATTTTTAAAATCCATTTTACTATAATCCTGCAGTCCATCTGTTGCTCTTCCAAAGTGGTACCTTCCATCTACGTCCTCCAACCATATTTATGTAAACTTTTGCACAGTAGCATCTTCTCTCAGTCTCCATTTTTCAAGCCGCTATCTTTCGAAGTCAAATTTATACGTGTTTTTCCCTTACTTGCACCTTCCGGTGAACAGTCAAACACATAACTCAGAAATATTTTTTCTCACATTCCTTAACCCTTTAAATGTCGAGTTAAATCCCATCTGCCCTTTGCTAGCATTATTCGGAGCTCACCATATTCTCCACATTAGCAGGTAAATGGTTAAATATTGTCATATGATAACAGTGACCTTGTTTTAGGTTTCTGGTAAGCGGTGAAGTAAGATCCATCGAGTTCCACAATATTCTATTAATTACTCTTATGTTTTCATATCATTCAAGGACCAATTAACTAACTCCAGTTAGTAGAGTGCTGATTGAGAAAGTAATATTTCCTGAGATAAGCAACGAATTACCCCCCCCCCCTTTATGGAATTCGAAAGATTAATATCGCATAAACAAGGACGTGTCTCTTTTCCTTGTCGTAAACCACACCAACCAATCCCTTTCTGCCTCTTTCAGATACATTTTAATAATATCTCCCAATCTACTTCTAGTTCGATTTTCGCTCTTCTGGAATAGTACACACCCTAGATTGGTAGTCAGTTACAGGCGTTTCGTGACAACTTATAGGTCACAACTTCTTGGACTTCGGAAGATGGGACCGATATGTTGTCCGAAACATCTACTCTGCGTAAAACCCCCGAATTTCGAAGATCTTTTCACCGCGGTTTAAGCCTCACATCACTCATATACCAGTCCGTCTAAGAGGTTTCGTTTTTCACGCGTTCTCATCAGACCCTGCATGAAGTTTACGTTTTTTGAACCTTGAATTGCGATATAACTGTGTAATAAGAACCAACAAAATGCACACTTTTCGCATTAATGTTGTAATTTAATTTAATGTAATATTTGTTGGCGTTCATTACATAGGTATATCACAATGCACGGTTCAAAAGAAGTAAAATTTGTTATTGCCCAACAAGCAAAACAAATATATCAATAAAAGAACATATTAGATAAAAAGTTACAAAACTAATACAGCGATATGGTATAATACAACATGCAGGCAAATGTCGAAAGCACTATAATTAAATTAAAACATTAATGTAAAAAGTTTGTACTTTGTTGTTTCTTATTACATAAATACATGCATTTCTATTTTCCCCAACAAGACATTTTAAGCAGCACAATTCAATCAGTCCACTTTACCCTTAAAACTTCCTGTCGGTAGATACACTTCGCAACACTGTGCAGAATAAATGTAATAGTGCTCTGAAACCAGGAAGTTTACAAGTGCCAAAACTTTGTTTGGAGCCACACGCACTTGACCGCACACGGTTTCCAAATACGTGTACGTATTCACAGAACTTCAGACATTGCTGTGTCCCTTATGCCGCTTACGTTCTGCTGTCATAATCAATCGTGCATTCATATAGGCACTTACAGCTGAGTTCTCCTTTCGAACTTGTTTGAAATTCAAACGTCACCAACAAATATGAATGAGAGAGGTCGGAACCAATGTCATCGGGTTTTCATGTTTTTTCTCCTTCAGTTTTCGATGTTCAACCAATAGCTTCCCCCCCCGCCACACACATATCGTTGAATCACCTCTAACGCCCAAATAAGCGTCCTTTTTCAAATTTTTGTCTTTTTTGTATTTTTAATTAAACCTACTGGACTAATGGTACCTTTTTTCACTCAATTTGTATAACTTTTGGCACTTTCGACTTAGGTAACTAGCAGGCGAAAATATTTGTATTGTTCGTGATTTAAAGCTTCCCCGGCGGTGTAAATAAGGCATTTGCTCTTCTGGAATGTTACGCAGCGTCGATCGTTACTTAGTAAGTGACGTGACCTATCGGCTCCATCTTTTTGGATTGCTTGACCCTTGAAAATGGGGTCGATATCTAGTCCCGAAACGTCCGTAATAAACTACCAACCTAGGGTGTCTAACATCCCAGAAGGGGAAGATTTCATGAACATTGTTATTAAACTATGAAATAGTTAATTTTTTGTGAAAGGGATATTGCATTATAAACCCCAGTGTGGTGGCAAAGGAGAAGAATGAAAATTACGTTTGTATTTGTGTGTCTGTGCTAGCGAGATTTTGTACGAGAATAGCTCAAGGAGTGGAGAGTGATATGTAATGTGTTAAACCGCGTAGGAATAGATGAGTACTTGAAAATATACAGGGAACTAGTTTTACAGAAGACGCTGCCAGTTCTGGGCGAGAAATATTTTTGTTTGCATTGTGCAACTCATGAATTTGTATAGCTAAAACTTCTTCCATGTTGATGGTGTATTTTAAGACTCAATCAGTATACAGGCCTACGCGTGTACCATTAAATTTCGATCCTTAACCCCGTATATAAATTAATTCTTTTTTTCTTTAATCACTTAAAATTAGCACGAACTCACACATCCACATTTACATAAATAGCTATTGGCACAGAATAAAAATTTATTACAATTTTAGTTGGTCTAGTCTTTCTGTCAGATATCCTGTATTCAATCGTCAGCAAATGACTCTTCACATATGAAATGCCGTGAGATATGCTATGCCTCAGGTGTGGCTCTTTCTTCGAAGTGCAGTCTACCAGTCTGACTCTTTGTTACGTAGCTGACCTACTTTCCATTTGATGTTTTGTCATTTCTTAAATTGGCTGGCTTGTTTCTCCTTCACCTAATTCTTTACGGAACCTGGGCTGTTAGTTCACTTTTATCCCTGTGTGTGTATGTGTGTGTGTGTGCTTTATTTCTGTGTTTGATTATGCTGCCTGCCATCAGAAAATGGTGTAATTTTCTCCAGACCTTCTGTCAGTGACACGGCTTGTTCAGAGGGTGTGAATTTTGGTCAAGTCATCTTCAACAGTTTTGACCATTACAGTCTGAGAATTGTCCTTCACTTGAGAAGGCAGATAATTCAAATTGTTAAAAATGTTTACACTTCACAGACATTTCTTGGTATAAGTAAACATTTGCTTGCCATCCGCACTCTACAAATCCTGCTGTGCCTTACTCTGGAGCTGGGATTTCTTCTCGTCCCTGACGACCAAAGCTGCGGAATATACACCTTTGAGGGTTTTCTTGGAATTCCTCTCCAAAAGGTGTAATATGGGAACTTATAAGGTGGAGTACACAGGATACACACATTATTAATTCGCCCAAGACAAAGAACTTGAAGATCCTCATGATCACCTTGGCCACCCAGGATCAGAAGGAAAAGAATTATCTGACGAATTGTAACTCAGCGTCACCAGACAAGAAAAATGTCACCTTCCATCCACGCAATTTTTTTAAAAACGGTTATAGCGATAGGAGGTGTAAATATCATGAGTCTGTGGGCAATGTTTGCTCTATGGAATACCCAAGAGGGAGAGGGGTGAGTAAATTGTCCGGTGACATTCAAAGAGATCACTCATATCAAACCCCGAATCCCCTCTCCTGATGTCAACTGACTCGCTCGTTTTTGCCACATAAAAGCACTTTGCGGTTAGCTTGGACGTATGATACTATCATTTCATCTGCACTGAATATGCGAGACGGACGAAAGCAAATTTTTACATCACATTATCTAGTTCTGAAAGGAATTATGAAAACTGACATTTTCTGACTCCTGCTTGTGGATACAGCATTTGGAACAAATACCTGAGTATGCCTGCTTATAAAAGACGTAAACATATTCTCCAGCGGGCTGTTTTCACTATTAAGTTTAGGAGGTGTGTGTATGCCCTAGGCCAAACCATATACTAATTTAAAGACGTCCTTCTTTGAAAAATGTTAAAGATCTTATAGCTCTTCCTTAACATGGCTCCCCAAATGTGCCTCCATCATTTCTTATTCTTCTTCGTCCATATTGCAGTGATATTTTTAGGATTGCGTATGCACTTTCGATCCGTTTCAAAAACACTGTTGTACAAATCGTAGTGCATTTCTGTTTACTTTGAAAAATGTAAGGCATTGGACTGTTAAACAGTCTCACCAAATAATTTACATCAAAGACAGCGAGATGAATGGAAGAGTGACAGTGTAATCTGTCAACACACTGCAATAAACTCTGTACTTCCAACAGAGTAGGACCTAAATGTTATTGGAACAAGTGTAACGCCGCCTTGAACCTTCTGAAGTAAGACTAATAGTGAGCATGTCGTGTTAACTGCAGCTATGTACGGTGTTAAGAAACTCAGCTAACAAGTAATCTGGTCCGTTCAATATATACACAGTGGCGCAAAACGAAAGCATTTTTTCAAATAATTTTAACTTTTTTACTTTCAATATAAAAAAATTATGTTAACACCAAAACAACCTGTAATAAATGCAGTTTTGATTGCTTACATTAATTACTCAATTACGGAAAATTATATCAGAAAGATGGCGTCCTTCTTGCCGTACACACGTCCGAAGCCTCTCCTCAAAGTTCTGCGTCACATTTACTAATATTTCTTGTGGCACAGTTGCAATTTCTTCGCGAATGGAAACTTTCAGATCGTCGACTGTATGAGGTTTTCGAACGCAGACTTTTGATTTGAGGTAATCCGAAAGAAAGAAACTCTCCCGGCTACTACCCATTTCAAAAACATGCTTTCTTTTTGCGCCACCCTGTATATGAACCACATGCGTTTGTAAATTCTTCTTTGTTAAATTAACACAGAGAGCATAATGTTCTAGTGTTTAAATATTTTTACGTACCTGAAAAATGTTGTGGGGAATAAACGTATTTAAAATTATTACTTCTGGTTTTGTTCTGACGGTACATGGCCTCATGTTGCTGGGAGGTTGATGTTCGAGACCTTGAGATAGCTTGCTTTTACCGTCTTCAAAAGTCGAATGGCCAATGAAGAAATGAAGATGAGACAACTCTGTCTCGAAACGTCTGATACCACTCACTCAGTGACGCAGCACCTTATCCTCAAAAAACTTTGACCTGAACTGGACAGCTGCGAAAGTTTAAAATTTATTTTTTGGCAGGACATTATGATGTTTGTGTGGGAAATGTACGCAAGTCTTAATAAAATTAACCCTTTGAAACACAATGATAACTTTGAAGTTTGTTGGACCGTGTATCGTTGTGATAACTGAAGAATAAAAACCAACTAGATGCCACTTATTATTTTATTGTACTTCTTATAGGCTCAACATGTTTCAGGCACTACTATGTCCACCATCAGGAGCTAGCGACTATAATGTTGATTACCACACTGGTCGTTTCGTTCTTGGTTTGCTGTGGGTTGGAGGTTAGGTGCGGTTAGGCTGGACTAGTGTCCAGACTGCAGACTGCAGCCCGGACACTACTCCAGGCTAACCGCACCTAAACTCCAACCTACAGCAAACCAAGAACGAAACGACCAGTGTGGTAATCAACATTATAGTCGCTAGCTCCTGATGATGGACATAGTAGTGCTCGAAACATGTTGAGCCTATAAGAAGTACAATAAAATAATAAGTGACATCTAGTTGGCTTTTATTTTTCGGATAACAGTGGTAACTATCTGTATATCCCGTTTTAACAATACATTCCTCTGCATTTTGCCAACACAATGTGTTTATACGAATTCTATGATTCACAGAAGGAAGAATAACCATCTCGCTAAAGAGAACTAACTGATTTTTCGTGTAATAGAGATTGTCGGTGTTTCCATTGAGTTTGAAATTGAATTTTTGTAATACGTATTTACATACGATACAGACTTCAGAGGGTTATAGCCTGTTTTGCCTTTAATATGTTGCGCAGTGAGATCTGGATGTGACATCTGATATGACAATACTTCAGCAGTTTTGAAGCCATAATGGTTTGCGGAAAAATACACGAAATCGCATGAAATCCGATTAATGGATTTGCCGCATTTGGATAATTAAGTATTCTGTGCGTAATCGCTTCAATGGTCATAATAATACAATGTACTGCAGTCAGCATAATGCACTTGTAGATATATCAAGAGGTCGGTAGTTATGACACGTTTTATTTCAAACGCCAGCTGCGTAGTTGAGTAGTCTCTTCAAATTACGTTGGCTGTAATATCCACGTTACCTGCGTGGATAATTCGAGGCCTTTAAAACTTGAACATCACTCGTTGATTAAGTTTTTTGTAAGGATACTTAGACATGAAGTTGAGAGGATAATGCGTACTGTAACATTGTGCTATGTGGCGTATGATGTCACGGTTAGATAGCCCACAGTAATTATATACGTAATTCATTTTTTTTTTGGAAAAATAATGTTAGCAAAACAAATGTTACAGAAAATTTACATGCCAATTGTACTTTTGAGTATTTCGCGTCCTGTGTTTGAGATATCATAGTAATATTAGTATCAGTTCAACACACACAGTTAAAAGGGCCAGTCCGCCTACATCTTCACCCGGAATTCGTTTTACTCCCCAGTTACATGCCTGAAAAGTTAGCTTAAATAAAATAGGCGTAAATTCAAATTTACGTTTCCAACAGAAATAAGAGTTTAGCTTAATAGAATACAGCTAGAAAAAGGTTCAAATTAGTGAAGGGTGTAAATTGTCCGGCAGAGTTAACGCAAATTGGCGTAAAACAAATACACTACATACCGAACACTGCTAGCTTCCTGGACTTCGCCCAACAGACACTTAAAAAATAAGCTCATTCGCCTAACAACAGCAACATTCAGCTATCGTGGTTTTGTGTATTTTTCATTGTCTTGGATAAGATACGAGAAGAAACTTAAGGATCTTATTGGTGTCAGATGCAACATGTCGGTACATGCTCACTCCAGCGCACACCACACTGTATAATACAGCGTTGAATACACCGAAGCAACAGAATTTATTGTAATATTAGGTTCGCAATAGGTTGCAGTCAAAATAACAGCAAGTAATATTTTTTGTAATAATGTTGTTTTACAAAAATATTACTCTTTTTATTTTCAGCCAATTTTATGCTGCATTTTAACATATGCAATATGACTTATTTGTAATAGGAATGAGATTTCTATCACTCGTATGTGTATCAGGTTTTGTATGAGCTTGGTAAGGTTCCTGACATTACATGGGTCTGAGGATGGCGTGACACAAGGGACGCAACTGGTTACTTATAGACGTGTAAGTCGTGTTGTGCAAGACTGTTTATCAAATATGAATATAATACAACCAGCACATTAATCACGATTATGATAGTAACCTCCCATAGTTTTCCGTACTCGTAACAGAAAACGGCTTCGTAATCCTTAGCCGAGAAAGGACTAACCAGGTTATAATGTCGATGTGCTAACATGGGAATACGCGGAATATAAGTGAAGGAATAACATTAATTTCTATAATCATATGTTTATGGGGCCGTGCATCATCTTGATAGTTGAGTAAAGAGAAAACCAACTTGATGCCACTTATTTTATTATTTTATTCAATGTTCATTAAATGCTCAACATGTTTCGGATGTTAATACATCCATCCTCAGGAGCTTGCGACTTATTGAACATTGAATGAACATTGAATAAAATAATAAAATAAGTGGCATCAAGTTGGTTTTCTCTTTACTCAGCAATACAACCCATGAAATAACTCAACAAATAAGACGCAAGCTCCTGAGAATGGATGTATTAACATCCGAAACATGTTGAGCATTGAATGAACATTGAATAAAATAATAAAATAAGTGGCATCAAGTTGGTTTTCTCTTTACTCAACTAATTTCTATAAATTTCAGGTGTTTGCCGATATAAAAATAAAATAAGAATTATCTGCGATATGAATCAGGATTATACGAAGGGATTTTAAAGAGAAAAGTGTGGAGAGAAATTTATCTTACTTTACAGGAAAGACAGACAAAAGTACACAGAACTTTATGGAGAATACAATTTAATTTAATTTAATTATTTAACATAAATATTTAAGAGAGTAAACATTCTTGTGTGAATTTTTATTGCCACGTAAGAATGTGTGAAAATATTTCTGTTATGGTTATAAAATATTTTGCGTAACTTCCAAATTGCAGTAACATGTCGTCAGTATAATCTTTTGAGTAAGTAATCCTTCACAAACTGTGTGATTTTACTGGTTGTAAATACGGTAAATAAAATTCGTTATGTGTAACGAGTGGTAACATCATTCACTCAGTCACATTACGATGAATGGCGCTTATAATGCGCATGGAAGAGATCATGTATAATTGTAATATGCCAGCCCACAATTTTTGAAGAAAATTATTAATTAGAAGACATTAGATGGCATAGTCACAGACTGCAGTAGGTAGGAAATTACCTGCATTTTATTAAAGACAAGTATTCATCAGACTGTCCAGATATCCCGAAACCTGTCACTGTCATAAGTCAAGAGAATTCAATCCCCACCGTCCTACAATATTTCTTTAAGTGAATTTCTATTTTATCCTCAATTATACGTCTAGGAATTCCAAATGGTAGCTTTTTTAAAGGGTTTCCTACTAAAACCACTCTATTTTTTCTTCCTAGCTAGTTCAAAAGCGAATTTATTTATTTATTTATTTCGAATGCAATAGACGCTTTATTCTTTTGATCAGATAACAGCCCGTGGTGTTATAATTAGCTAACAATAAATTATAATTTTCCGTAGACATAACAAATTTACTATATTTTATTTAATAATGTATGTAGCATATATTATTAAAATGAATATGTACATATAACAAAATTGTGACTGAAGGAAATTTGTAATTTTTTTTCAATATATATTATTGCTGTTAAAACATATGCTGTAATATTGCAAAGTGTGTTATGTGATAAAACAAACTGATCTTTTATTAGGACGTTACACAAATGGCACAACAACTGGCCTTCAGCCTTCAGTGAGCAATGGTTTTCGTGTAGCCCGTCTGGATTAAATATAAAATATTGATGTTATTTCCAGTATTTCATTCAGTACTCAGAACAAACAGCCATAGTTTTTAGTCGCTTTTCGAATAGTCGCGAAAAGTGCCTTTTTCTAAGCCTCCATTAGCCGAATGGAAATTAAAATGGACAGTGTAGGCTTTTGCTTCCTGTGATGTGGGATCTGAACTTTATTCAGACCGCCTTCAAACCTGAAAGGATTAAATCTGTGCCCGCAACATGATAAATGGACAGTGCATTGTTAGCTTTTAACAAATGCTCTCACAGTATTTAGTAGGGCTTAAGAGATTCTAAAGTCGGATTTTACCAATTTTGGCTTATACAATCAATGGTTCTACATATTCACATATTTTGTCCTTCGAAGAATGTTAAAAGCTTAATCGCAGTTCTTGTACAATGAGATTTACGTGTATATATTTTTTTTTAAATACTTCAATCTAAATTATATTAAATATAAATTTTCTAGCTCAGAGAGAGCACAGTACGTCTGCTTTATAAAGATTATTTTTTTAATACTGGGGAAAATCAACTGCGGTGTTCTGAAATCCGTAAGAGAAAATTGACTAGTGCATTAACTGTGTGTGCGTGTGTATGTGTGTGTGTGTGTGTGTGTGTGTGTGTGTGAACATGCAGAGCTTTTTCATGTTACACCCGTTGGTACAGCGAGCGAAAAAAAAATATTTTATTTGTACTAAAGTCTTTACAACCGATGTTCTTCCTAGTGGCTTTCACTTGACCACTTTTTACACAGCACCAGTTTTAGTATCCATTTTTGTGGCTTGACAGCATACGGCGTGCTGCAGTGACGGTCGCGACTTTGCCACTGTAAACCAACACACGCATTCAGTCACTACCAAACAGCAACTCCAAGGATATAAGTACTCTAATTATCGGATGCTACCTGGTATTACGGGTCCCCACTCCATCTCTTTCGCGTCACCATTCCTGTGTGTGTGTGTGTGTGTGTGCGTGCGTGTATCGAAATGCTCCCACAGTCTTCAGCATTATTTGAAACGGATGCAATTTAATGAAATAGTACTTCAAGTTTCTGTGGAAGTGGAAGTGATGAAGAGCCTTCAACAGCTGTACCACTCGAACGACCAAAACATTCTATTGAATCCCTATGGAAAGGTTCTTTTAGAAACGTTTTAAAGGATTTTGATAAAGAGCCTATTATTCCGGACTGCAGTAATTTAAGAGGTATTGCTCAAGAGAGTAAAATCGTTTCTGAAATGTCGGCTAGTTTCTTAGCTTTCAAAATACATATCAATTCTGGCAGATCTGCGTCTTCCAATTTGGCATATTCATAAGCTTCTCACGAACACAATGCAGGCGTATGAATTGTTTAGGCTATCGAGCATGGCTTGCGTTGTGTATAAAGCTTGTGTAACCCTTGCTACAGAGGGGTGAAAGACGCTACGAGAGCAGATAAAATTCATAAGATTATCAGAAGTAGGTTTTACATTGTCATAAAAAAGGCATTGTGTATGCGATAGAAACTATTGAAATAGCACAATGCAATGAATAGGTCTATAAACATTTCTTAGAGCTTTCATAATAGTAAGAGGCCCTATACATTACTAGGATTAATACAATGAACAAGAAAAGTTTTTAGCTGATGTGCGGTTAAAATGAAGATTTTGTCTAAGGGAATGTTTGATATACTTTCTTTAAAGACAATAGACACCTTATTTTAAATTGTAATATCAATCATCATAAAGTTCGTGTTTCGGAAAATGCATATTTTTTGTAACATCTGTAACCTGCACACTATTCGAATTAAATATGTTATCAATAAATTTAACGGTAATAATCTTATGTTTATTGTACCATACATCATTGTGATAGTTGAAGAATAAAAGACCAACTTGATGTCACTTGCTATTTTATTTCACTTCTTATGTGCTCAACATGTTCCGGACATTAATAAATCCATCATCAGTAGCTTGCGACTATGCTGTTGAATTACCACATTGGTCGTATTGTTCTTGGTTCAGTGCGTGTTGCAGTTTCGGTGTGGTTGGTTTGGAGTGGTATCCGTGTTGCAGGCTGAAGTCTGCAACACGGATACCACTCCAAACCAACCACACCGAAACTGCAACACGCACTGAACCAAGAACAATACGACCAATGTGGTAATTCAACAGCATAGTCGCAAGCTCCTGATGATGGATATATTAATGTCCGGAACATGTTGAGCACATAACAAGTGAAATAAAACAGCAAGTGACATCAAGTTGGCCTTTTATTCTTCAATTAACGGTAATAATTTGCTCGAATTGAAATTAGGCCCTACAGCATAAAGGCGCCTGCACATTCAACATAAAATTTTGGTTGATTTAACGAATTTTCACGGGAATGAAATATAAGATTGTGGCCATTCTGGGGGGGGGGGGGCCCCGGGGGGGGGGGTTTTTTAACAACCTTTGGTTTGTTTTTTAAAAAAAAGACTTTGGGAAAAATTATTTTTTCCCTTTTTT
>Ga0123355_10008350_pt1 | contig 15656 bp, 7 predicted proteins | sample TergutEmb28metaG_3_FD_89872 | JGI IMG/M metagenome (GOLD analysis project Ga0123355, IMG submission 89872) | Embiratermes neotenicus P1 segment gut microbial communities from Petit-Saut dam, French Guiana - Emb289 P1 | ecosystem: Host-associated > Arthropoda: Insects > Digestive system > Gut ... | reverse complement strand
ATCAAGCCCGAGATGACGTTTTTTTCTGTCTACGGAACGGTGGATTAGGCCATATATCGAAAGTTGTAAAAAAAAAGTCGAAAAAATTAAAGCCAAAAAAAATGTTCTATTTTTTTTTTTTTTTTTTTTTTTTGAAGAATGAAAGAGTCCACAGTAGCGTGAAAAGTATTTCAGACGATATCATAAAGAAAGAAAAAAAAATTCACTTCTATTATTATAGTCGTATGAAAATTGTAGAAAAGTCTCCACAAATATTCCCAAAATTCTCGCCGCAACAGGACATTCTGGCATAATAACTGATCATCGTGTAGCAAACTGGATATTAATACATGGAATAAATGTCTGTACTTGTACATATTTACGTGTCTCTTCCCTTCAGATTTTCAAATTTTTCGTAACTTCTGCAAGAAAGGTGGATTTTCTCCAACATTAGTCCATTACATGTGATGGAGAACGAAGGGGATTAGTTGGACCGATCGTGTAAAAAATGGAGAATTATTGCATAATCAAGGATGAAAGGAAAGTCCTAAATAAAAAAGAGGGGGAGGCCAATTTGATTGGTCACATCTTGCGCAAAAAAAACACATTATTTAAGGCAAGACAGACGGAAACGTAACAGTGACGAGAAGACGAGGGAAAAGATATAAGCAGACACTGGATGAACTTCTGGAAAGGAGAAGATAGTTTAAATTGAAAGATGAAACACTAGATCACTCTGTATGGAGATCTAGCTTTGGAATCGATTATGGGACTGTCGTAAGACGGACTTCAAAATGATGATTAATTCCCTTACTGCTTTCTCTCCGTCGACGATTTTCCATGAATTTAATCTTGTATTATTCACAGAACTATTAAACCTTTAAACCCTAATGGTTTCACTAACTTGTGCTAGGATAAACATCCAGAAGTCTTACATTCTTCGTACTGACTGTATTTGTGTGCTAAAAATGTTTCTCAGAACTAACTACTTATTTGGGAAATATTAATTGGTTTTTATAATGTAGATGAAATGTGTTTACGTAGAGGTGCGCGCTGAATTTTTCTACGTCGTACAAAGTAGTTTTGTTCTTAAAGAATTAAGGAACTATCTGTTAACAAATAGAACTACAAGATCGACTTCGCCGGTGAAACGAAAATCTGTGGTCAGTGTGATTATAATAAGATTCTCTCGCCCCCTTCAGATATTAGTTTTATCCTTTCTTTGCACTGACCTCTAAAAGAATCTCTTGACATTTTTAGTGTAAACGACATAGGAAGGATTACGCCGTTACCGTAAGACATATCACAAAGTTAAATCAGTCCCGTTACAGGCCTGTAATGGCTCAGAGGGTTCCAGAAAGTTAAGGTTCCCAGATTTCGTGACGACACAGGATGGTGGTAAGGTTGTCAGACTTAAGCACCGGCCGCCTTTATACCCAGGAAATACTCCTGGTACTCATGTCTGTTAGAAGCTGAGTCGACCCCAGGGTCATAGTGCGATTGGAAGGATCTTTTTTTTTTTAAATAAAGGTTCCAATTACACCAGCTGGGATCGAACCAGTGACCTTCGGATTTGTAGCACAGCACCTTAACCACTGTGCCACCGCGGTCCCCAAGACATAACCTAAAGTTTCGTAGGTTTTGAAGCTGTTTTAATTTCCAGGATGTCTCTTTTTACCTCGGTAGATGGTACTAGGAATCTCACTTTTGTTCATCCAGTATGCCATTTTCCTGCTCTACCTACACTCCATCATTCCTTCCTATAGCAGTGTTGGTTTAGCGACTATACTATGAAATTTGAGCAGTAAAATTTTCCTCTATTGTTCACCGATATTTGGTTTTCAATACTGTATTTGTTCCATCATGAAGTATTAAACCTTGCTGAATGTTATAAAAATTAATATTTGCATGAATGAAATTTTGGTATTCTTCATGGTTACACCGTGCATCAATGATATCAAATGCTTAATTGTCCAACTAAATGCACCCAAATATATACAATCATTACCTGGTTAAAAACCAAGTAAACTTATAAAATCCGCTCCAACATGTTTCGACTCACGCAGAAACCATCATCAGGGAGCCCTGGAGCGGCTTTTATGAGTTTAATTGGTTTTTAACAATTTAGCGATTTTATATATCTTATTGCAGTAGTTGGAAAATAAAGCAGTTGACATTTTGTATGTTACCTTTACAAATGTTTCATTATTGTCACTGTGGATGGTGCATTTCTGTGCAACATACGACGAATTAACCGTTTGACGTCTAACGACCCCTATAGTGGTCGTACCGCACCGCTAACCTCTAAACGTTGCATTTTATATATTTATTAAAAAAATACAGGCACTGAATATTTTAAACGTGGTATATAATCTCCGTTTTTTTCCTTCAAAATGCAGTTTGTTTCATAATTCTAACGTTTTTGGTTCTTGTTTTATTCACATTTTATATACAGAGTGTGCTAAAACTTAAAAAAAAATAATTCCGGCGCCAAAAGCTTAAGATACAGTCTGGACATTAACCACAGAGTGAAGGTAGAAAAGTGGAAAAGGTGGAACCGTTAGAAGGAGAAATTACATAAAAGCCAACAAGAACAGTAGAAGATTTATAAAACAAAACTGCAAAGAGATGAAAGCTCTCTGTGGCTTTAAGTTCTGTCAAGCTGCACGCTGCAAGCTTTGTGGTTACAATAAATACGAATTGTATGATAGGTAAAGTTGTGACCGAGCACGTCGCGAAGGCGCCTGCACGCGGATCTCATCACTCGTCTCAACGTACAGCCGAAGTCAAGAATACATGAAGTTGAACCTCTAATCCTTTTGGCTTAATGGCGTGCACGAAGAAAAACATTTTGCTGACAAATTGCACTCACATTCTTATTGCAATCCTTGAAAAAATTCAGAATATGAAAACAAAGGTTCGCCTATGTTTCAAAATCCGCATTTAAAATGCACTACACTTTTGTTATAATTGGCACAAAACTTCAGGAAAGAACGCCGGGCAAGATTTACAATAAAGGTACGGTACTACCATTTTTCATAATTTTTATATCTTAGTCAATATTGTAAACTTGTGGGAGATCACAAAATGAAAATATATATTGAATATATATGGTAAAGTAATCCCATTACAGGCCTGGACAGGCCCAGAGGGTTCCAGGAAGTTAAGTCTCCCACATTTCGTGACAACGGCACAGGATGGTGGTAAGGTTGTCAGCCTTACGAACCGGCCGCCTTTACCTCCAGGAAATACTCCTGGTACTCATTTCTGTTAAAGGCTGAGTCGACCCCCAGGGCCACAGTGCGATCGGAAGGATTATGTCAATGATGAATTCCAATGACACCATCTGGAATCGAACCAGCGACCTTCCGATTTGTAGCACAGCACCTTAACCACTGTGCCACCGCGGTCCCCATTGAATATGTATGTGTATTGCATTTTATCTTATCGTAAATATTGTGTTGATGGCCCGATGATAGTCGTATACGGCCGAAGCATGTAGCTGTTGCTAAATAAAATATGGTTATGTGCGACGGCATTGTAAACAATTTGTTTTAAGTAGCATGTAGTTGTTAATAGTGAAACACCACTATAATAATGTAATCAAACAAGTGGGGTTCTAACCGTATTATCGTCTTAACCTGGATCATCCATGTGACAAATTTTTTATTCCACACAAAACTAATACAGGGTGCGGCAGAAAGAACACCCCAATTTGGGAGGGTCATAACTTCGGACGAAAAGCACGTACAGTGATAGGAAGCACGTCATCGAACAGCGACGTACGTGCCGTTTTTATTGTATACCATGCCGTCGTTGGGAGAACAACGAGCCTTTATTATTGAGGAGTTTATAAAAAATGGCAGGTCGCCGGTAGCAACACGGCGTGCATTTCGCATCCGCTTTGCGCTTGGTTGACGGGAGGCTGTTCCTGATAAGAAAACGATTTACCGTTGGGTATCAAACTTTATACAAACAGGACAAACTTTGGAAGCTCTGAAGGAGGCGATAGGACAGGAAGTTGCTGCCATTACACCTGAAATTGTTCTCAATGTCATGGACAACTACCGACAGGCTACATTAGTTCATCAATATTCAAGGCCGCCATTTGAGTGCGCCATTTGAGTGACGATTTCTTCAAAACACATTGTTGTAAAACGGCATTCTGTGTGCTTTCCAGAAATAGAAAAATATTTGATATATCTTCTTCGGTTTTGAATTCATTCACTTCCTAAATAGGGGAGTTCTTTCTGCCGCATCCTGTACATTCCAAACTTCCTAAGTATAAAATGACACTGGTTGGGAAAGCGAATCATAAAGCAGAAAAGGTAAAATACCAAGCAGCAGATGCAGAAATTGAATACGGTTTTCGGTAAAGTTTTGTAATTTAATAATTCGACTTTTCGCAAGACAACCGCTGCTGAAATATGTGCCTACTAAACACAATCTAATTCCGTTATTTGCTAAAGAACACCAAGTCATAAAGTAACGTTTTTCTTTCTAAACTTTCTCCTCCCCGTTTTTTTCAGCCGGTTCTCCCTAATTAATTGGAATAATTCAAAATATTGCCGTCTCGAACTACAAGAATATAAAGTTTGCCTATTGCCATTTCATACGCAAGTCAGTGGCAAAGAGCGTGCTCACCGTCTTCCCCTTTAAGAGAGACGGAAGGAAAGTTTTATTAATATTTACTGCAAGTTCAGGGATGAATTTGTGATGCCAACTTTCCTTAACACGAAGCAGTAAATTTTGCAAGACTAGTGTCAGTAAGTGTAGAGGGTCTTGCTGGAAAAACCGGAGGGAAAGAGACCACTGGGGAGACCTAGGTGTAGATGGGTGGATAATATTAGGAGGGATTTCCAGGAGGTGGGATGTGGATATATGGACTGGATTGGGCTGGCCCAGGATAGAGACAAGTGGTGGACACTTGTGAGTGCGGTAATGAACCTTCGGGTTCCGTGATATGCGGGGAATTTCTTGACTACCTGCAAACCAGTTAGCTTCTCAAGAAGGACTCTGCACCATGGAGTAAGTAAGTAAGTAAGTAAGTAAGTAAGTAAATGTCAGTAATTAGATTCAGTGAACTGTCTGTAACATTACTGATGGCACAAATTCTCATCGTCCTGCTGTCTAAATATTTGAATAAAGGATATCGATATGAGTATTTTTTTGTAGTGTTATTTTTAGTGTGGGGTACGCGGTGGCACAATTGATTGAGGTATTGCGCTACAAGCCGGAAGGTCGCGAGTTCAATTCCCAATGGTGTCATTGGAATATATCATTGACATAAACTTTCCGGCCGCACTATGATCCTGGGTTCGACTCAGCCTCCAAAAAAATGAGTACCAGGAATATTTCCTGGGGGTAAAGGCGGCCGGTGCGTAGGGTTGACAACCTTACCACCTTTATGTGCCGATTGTTTTGAAATCTGGGAGGCTCAGCCTCCAGGAACCCTCTGGGCCTGTCCAGGTATCTAATGGGATCGTTTTATGTTTACTTACTTACTACATGGTGCAGAGTCCTTCTTGAGAAGCTAACTGGTTTGAAGCTGGTCAAGAAATTCCCCACATTTCACGGAATCCGAAGGTTCTTTACCGCACTCACAAGCGTCCCCCACCTGTCTCTATCCTGGACCAGCCCAATCCAGTCCATATACCCACATCCCACCTCCTGGAGATCCATCCTAATATTATCCACCCATCTACGCCTATGTCTCCCCAGTGGTCTCCTTCTCTTCGGTTTCCCCAGCAACACCCTATACACCCCCTCTCCTCACCCATAGGCGCCACATGCCCAGCCCATCGTTTTATGTTTAGTGTGCAATATTAAATGTAGTTTACTGTAGTAAAAAGAGCAATCAGTGCAATGCAGTAAGCAGTGATTTGTAGAAACAGCAGTGCAGTATAGTAACTGTGGTTAGTAGTGTAGTTAGTAGCGTTCTGTAGTAGGTAGGGTAAAATTATGCAGTGACATTCAACACAGCTGAGCTCAGCTGTGTTGAATTGTCGTTTGGAACACAATGCGATATTCAACTTTAAATTTGCAACTATGGTAGCCTGCTGAAATAATGGTAGCGCTGTAGAAAGTGAAACCCTCTGGCTTAAAGGAGTGTATTGTTGTACCTGTAGTGTTCAGTTGTATCTATTGTTCTGTAACAAAAAGTGTATATTGTAAGGTACTGTCCTGTATTTTATGCATTGTTCTGCAGTAAATAATGTACTATATTAAATGCAGTGTTGCGTAATGTTTTGATATAATCACTGTGCTGTATTGCATATAGTGTTCTGTACAGACTGCGGCGAACTGTAAATGTATTGCGCTGTATTAGATGCAAGGTTATTTCTTGACTATTTCAAATTTGTTACTGGAAAGTAGGCTTATTGCATTGTTGTATGGTGCAGTAAGTACACAATTCTGCAGTACCAGTGTAGTGTAGTAACTCTAAGATAAATAGCAAATGTTTTGGGCTCTTGTAGTATGTAGTAGTAGTCTGCAGAATTTTGTACTTTTATTGTGAGACCAAAATATCACTCCAGGAACAGTTTTGGGTCTAATTTAGTTGTTTTGGAAAGGACCTCCGTATTGTAAAATTAGTAATTTTAACGCAGGAATATAGTATTACAAAACCTGTATGGGTAAGTATGATTTATTCCGTGAGAAACATTACAAACCTGAACATAACAGTACATTTGTTCGTACAACGCACAGAAAGTACATGTGTATTATATGGTGAGGTAAATTCAATCAAAAACACAACCACAGATGTATGGCTAAATGATGGTGTTTATTACCAATGGAAAAACCACATGTTTCGGCCTATAGCGGCCGTCTTCAGGTTTTGACAACTTTCTTGCTAAAAGAGTTTTATATAATATGCCTAAACCACGCGGTGATTTTGAGATCTCAACATCAATTTACGTGCTTTTTTAAGCTACGTTTGGTGGGATGTATATTTCATCAATGAATTTGTTGGTAGCTGGGTGTGGATCTTTCCGGTTGGGTAGGTGTAGGGTTAGGAGGAAATTTTGATTGCAACTGTGGTATCTTATATACTCCACAACGGGGATTGCACACCTCAGAAAGTACACGTGTAGTTAACGTGAAACAACCACGTCGTTCCCTCCTTCATTGTACCGAAATACCCTAACCCTTTGACGCCTAACGACCACTATAGTGGTCGTACCGCACCGCTAACCTCTAAACGTTGCATTTTATATATTTATTTAACGAATACAGGTACTGAATATTTTAAACATGGTATATACTGTCCGTTTTTTCTCTTCAAAATGTAGTTTGTTTCATAATTGTAACATATTTGATTCCTGTTTTATTCACATTTTATATACAGTGTGTGCTAAAATTAAAAAAAAAAATTCCGGCGCCAAAAGGTTAATACACTTTGCCAATGTTCCGAAGTTAAGAACCCTAAATTGTGGCCACCATCTCTGAAGTTTTATCTCCCTTCCTGTTGGTACCACTCATGGTACTATATGTCAGATACGACCGTCAAGGTCGTTTGTACTGTTGTGATATTCTTACTGTAAATTTCGCCAGAATCCTTTACTTGGTCACGATGTATCAAAGGCACCTAGGATATTATCTCTCCTAAAAAAGATACTCACTTAAAAATGAGAAAAAATTTCTTTAAAATATTTGAGTTTTGAAGGAAAGATAAAAGGGGGATAGAAGTGACAGGAAGACGAGGAAGAAGACGTAGGAAGCTACTGGATGACATTAAGGAAAGGAGAGGATATTCTCATTTGAAGGAGAGTTCTCTATACCAGTGTTTCTCAACCTTTGCGAGACCGCGGACCGGTAAAACTTTTTTTCATGTGACGAGGACCCGGTCCCAACAAATTTACTCTTAAATACCTCTCCATTTTCTTAAGTTCATAAATTAAACTAACATAAGTATTAATAATTAATTATGGCATAATCATAAAGAGTATTAATACACTTATGTATATGTTGTGGCATGTTGACAAATATAAAATTACATTTAAATTAGTTATCATTCACTGGAGTAATGAAACCTTGTAGCATATTGTAGTTTCCTCAGGCCAACATCTGGGTCTGAGTTTTTCGACACATTCACTAATATTTTTCTCCTCAGAATATTTCCACTATAAAATATTTATTCATTAAAAATGCTTAGAAAATTAAAATGACAAATTCCAAGTGAACCTCTCGCGGCCCGGTATAATTGATTCCAGGGCCCGGTACCGGGCCGCGGCCCGGCGGTTGAGAAACACTGCTCTAGCTCGCACTATGTGGACAGTTCACTTTGGAAGAGGCTTTGGACCTGTCGTAAGACAGACTACTAAATGAATGAATTTGAGTTGTCTCCAAAAAAAAAGTGGAGTTTTCACAAACGGACAGGTGGACATTAATGCCGGCTTGCAATGCAACGCGCTTCGCACTAGGGTCGATGTAGTTTTGCTGAGTCTTCGTAAACAGAGATCGAATCGTTGTTCTTTCAATTAGGCCAGAACTCTCTTGTTCGCCATTGTATTCCATTACGAAGCTAATTAGCTCCTGTAGACTTATATAACAAGGCTTCTCTCCCGTTATTGTAAGGAAACTTTTGCAAGGTCATATATTTTTTGGGGTACAAAAGAAGGGGGTAAAACAAATGTACATATAACTAGTGGTGGCCCTTAACAGTCGTAGCACTATTTTAACATTTCATGGAGCAGAAGTCATTACAATGCGAAATGCACAATGTTCTTTTCTCCGTGACTCAGATAATTAAAGTTAAGTACACATTACAATAGAACTCCATATTGCAGCAACGTACGTTCTAGAAACCTTTCGGTATTCGAGTTTCTACAGGAGCCAAACATATTTTCATTCACTAGAATTTTGAAAGCTTAATCACAGATTATTTGAATCAGGAAATTGAAACCAAACACCTAGAGACATCGGACCTCACCCAATATAGTTGGGGTGTTAAAATCGAGAAGAACGAGACGGGCGGAGCATGTAGCACGTATGGGGAGAGGAGAGGCGTATACAGGGTTTTGGTGGGGAAATCTGAGGGAAAGAGACCACTCGGGAGACCCTGGCGTTGATGGGAGGATATTAAGATGGATATTCAGGAAGTAGGGTGTGGGGGTGTGGATTGAATCGACATGGCTCAGTACAGAGACAGGTGGCGGACGCTTGTGAATGCGGTAATGAACATTCAGGTTCCGTAAAATCGGGAAATTTCTTGACTAGCAGCAAACCGGTTAGCTTCACAAGAAGGACTCTGTTCCATGGAGTAAGTAAGTAAGTAATCAAAGACTATTTAAGAAAGTTTATTCTTTTGTTCCGACTATAAAGTTAGGAAATTTGGCACTATATCTCACAGTTTCAAGACAGCACGAAAGCTGCCTAATGCGGTTAGGAGGCTTCTCCTCGAAGTAACAAGAGTAGGTGAACACTTTATGCTGTCAACAGCACGTACGTTCTTTACCGTTTTCACAAGACTCGATACCCATATATAAGTGAAGCCAATCCACATCCTTACATAACATTTTTCAAAAGTCTATAACTCGATAGAACCATTAAGATTTTAATATTGTACACCCCTATATCCTTTAAAATTTATGGTCTCATCGTGTTACTTAAAAATGTATGCAGGCTAAAACCACGTACACAAGTTAAAACGCTTGACTCTCTCATGGGACCCGCTCTCCTACAAGCCACGTGCATAACTCTTTAAGTCTCACGTGTGCTTAAAATTAGTGATTGGTTACATGATGTAAATAACTGCATTGTATATCTCTCAAGAAACAGCAATTTGTTGTAACAGACACAATTCGTCAAAATTAGATTTCCGAACTAGTGGACAGGTGGGTTAAAAAAACACCTCCTGCCAAAGTTTTGTGTCCAGAAAAGAATTGCTTCTCAATATATCTTAATGTCGGTCAATAAATGGCGCTTCACGTTATATTTTCGTAAAAGCACAACATACTTAATTGTGCATCTACTAAGAACAGGTTAAGGTTTATCTGTCTTCTGCAAAATTGTGTATCGGTGGGTTATGAAAAACTGTTCTTCCATTAGCGACAAATACACTGTATAAATATAAAATGATTAATCAGTCAAAAACAAAGAAACTTTTTAATGTTTATTATTATATTATGGCAACATGTTTCGATTCCTATAGAATCATCTTCAGGTCCTTCTAAGATACAGATCCTTACTTAGCAATGTTTAAAATGCGCTGTGGGATCCCAAACGCTTACATTATTGATATAACTATGTATAAAATGCATGTGTCGTTTTGTTCTTATTATACAATCAGGATACGTATTTCTAAAACTTTAACAGGTACATATGAAGGAGGTTACACGTAGGTATTTGAGATGTGTTGTTACAGAAGTAAGGATCTGTATCTTAGAAGGGCCTGAAAATGATTCTATAAGAATCGAAATATATTGCCCTAATATAATAACAAACATAATAAAGTTTGGTTATGTTTGACTGATACATCGTTGTATATTTATATATTCAGGATGGCAAGCATTAAACATTAGCGAAATAGTTGCGATTCTTTAAATATTTTTCTTTCTGAACTGTAGCCTAGAAGGATGGTTATGGACATTCCATCTGTTAGGCAATGAAAGGAGAAAGTCTTGGTTTGCTCCGGGTTAAGATCTGACTGCATAAACAGAGGAAAATCACGATACTTCATTTCTGCATATTCGAAAAGGATAGCGATATTTAAACTGCAAACAGGTACATCTGCACCACATCGGTAAGTCAAGACAACTGTTGCGTTTCTAAAGAACGAAATCTTACAAGGAAGAGAATCCATTCGAGCTGTCCTTCATACTGAAGACGAATAGTACGAAATAAATTAGTTTATGTCAGTCGCAGACAAATTCTCTCCCCGTAATTGTGTAAAATAAAGCCGTGGATCTGACGCTGAGGGATCCTCATGACAGCTCAGTTTCGACTCATTATGTGAACAGCACATACTCGTAAGATTGCTACTACGATTTTAACCTATCTTCTCTCTTCCCCACACGACGCGCCGGAAACCTCGCGGTGACTGGCCTCCTTCCGTATTTATATAATGTAATATATTCCGTCTGTGCACAACTATATATCAGTATAGTGATATTTATCTATTTATACACTCAGATCACAGTATAGCAACATGCTTCGACTGTAAGACGGTCATCATCAGACAAATAAAGAACATTTTTATGGTACAACAAAGTGAGGACTCAAGTGCTCACAGAGGAATTTAAATGTACAAAATAGTACTTGACGTGCTCATGAAAAAGGCAGAAACTTTCCTCTAAAATGTAGCGGCGTATGACTTTCACCGGTATTTGGCGTCACGTACATTCCTTTTCAGTATCCAGCAATAGTCTGCCAATATAATTGAGGTCCACTTGGCTTGGTACCGCTTTTCATAGCCAAAATGTCTTGGTGAAATCTTCCACCGTGTTCGTCAAATACTTCGCCGAGATTTTCTGGGAAAAAATCCAAGTGGGGCTCCAAAATTGTATTTTAATACTCATATTGCATCCCATAGGTTTGTACGAAGTCAACAGTTCCTGCACAACATCCTGATAGTTCGCTGCTTTTTGATTTCCTAAGAAGTCCTTGCAAATCCTCTTAAAAGACAACCATGCATTTCTTGCAGTCTCATTCAGGTCTTCATCGAACTGTTTGTCTTGCATCAGTTCCCTGATCTGGGGTCCTATAAATATACCTTCCTTGATTTTAGGGCACTTATTCCTCAAATATTCGAATCCACGGCCGGTTTTATCCACACCTTTCACAAAATTTTTCATAAGGTCTAGCTTTATGTGCAAAGGGGACAGATAAATTTTCTCCGGAAGAACAAGAGGAGGAATGACGACATTTTTCTCTCTTGGCGTCAGTGATGTTCATTTAGGCCACAGTTTATTTACATAGTGATTCTTCTCGTCCGGCTGTCCCACTCGCATAGGAAACAGCAGTATTTTGTGTACCCGAGTTGCATACCAAGTAACAGTGGCACAACCTTCAGATCACCACATAACTTCCACTTAAATTCGTCATACTTAACCTTTCCCAACAGTAGCTTCATGCTTCCATAACATTCCTTTATGTTGGCTGCACAAGCCAAAGGAACGGAGGGGAATCTATTTCCGTTTTAGAGTAGAACCACCATCAAGCTCACTTTTGACGAATCAATGAACAGGCGCCATTGATCTGGGTTAAATTCATGGACAAGAACTTCCATAACAGAACAAACATCATTGCAAAACACTCCACCTTCTTCCTGGGAGAAGAAATCCTTGAATTCTTCATGGTGCCCACGGTAAAACACACCTTAGGGTCCTGGCGGAGAAGATTCCAGCCCTTTAACCTAGAGCCTAAAATTTCAGCTTGCTTCTTTGACTGGTTCAAATCGCGGACGATATCATTCAGGTCCCCTTGAGTTAGCAGTTGTGGTTCACTGGAATAACTGGCTCTTGCAATTGTTAGATCATATCCTTATTATTGTTAGCTCGGCCTACGTCTTCGTCACTTGACTGTCACTCAGCGTCATGTTTGCTGGAGGTTTTGGCATAGGTAACTCCTCACTGTGAGGTACTGGCCTCATCGCAGATGGTAAATTAGGATACTGAACAGTGTGTTTGAACTTTGCTGTTACACCACTGATACTGGTCAGGCAGAAATAGCAATCTGAAATATGGCCCGTGGGCTCTCTCTAAACTATACGAAAGGCGGAAGGCCCATACAGCGAGAAGCCTGGCACGTTTTATACAACAAAAATTGGGATCCCAACTCTTGTCATGATAACTCACTTTGCAGCCGAAATACTGCTCATAGCATTTCTTAAACAGAGGTGTGAAAGACCGTTTTCGGGATTTAAGTGTCACCTCATCGCAGATGTAGCAGAATACATCCGACGAATTTACGCAGTTTCTTGGCATATTAATGGTGGAAAAAAACACTATGTGCTTCCGACACGATAACACATTGAGCTCTGGCCGGCAACCTGCAAAGGACTGTTAGTCACACGTGTATGACACGTGACTGTTTGCTTGTTACATGTCCAGACTACCTCCTACAGGCCCCCAGTGACACATATGTAAGCTTGTACTTTCACATAGTCTGATGTAACGCGAAAAGTGTGGGCGATAGAGAAATTCTGGAAACATATTTGAATTCAGCGTCCAAAAATGCACTAGAAACAGACATTTTTCCTCATGGGACAATACGTATCTTTCTTGACTAGTGTAATCTGTGTCGTTAGCCTCAACGTAATATCTAATCTCTTATTCACTACTGGGCCTTACGTATCCCGAACAACTTTCATGATTTACCCATCCTCTAACCCGCTTGTTGAAGAGTCGCTAAATCTTCAACAAACCGCTTTTAAACAAAGTAAACGTTTAGATCGAATTGAGTTAGTTCGATACAATGCATAAATTTTCTTTAATCACTTTCCAGTTTCCCTTACAAAGCTCCTATATTCAGGATCGTTTCTTCTCCATCGAACACTTCTAAGTTGATGACAAATGACAGCAAGCAGTGCAACTGCCAAACGAAATCCTCCAGGGCCTGTTAATGTTAGACTGTTCAAGAGGAAATGTCTTTGTGAATTTCGTATAATGGCTTCAAAATTTTCTACACCTAACAAGTGACACTGAATCTCTGAAAACAATAGACGGCTACCGACGTTTTCAACTGCCTGATCTCCACATCGAAATTGCGTTGGAAGAGATGAAATAGTATTGTCTATTTTGAACTGAAGCTTTTGTGTTGTAGTGGCTGTTCTGTTCACAAATAAAAGCCAGCACTCCCTTCACATATTTGTTATTACGTGACAGATCACTCGATAAAGAAATCTGTTTTCCATATCATGTCACATCTAATGTAAGTGGGAAATATCAGATAGAGACAACAGACAATTTTTAAGTGATCCATCCCTGTTGTGCTACATACAATCATAAAGGAAGGTAGAGTAAGTGGAACACAACTTATGAACATTTTGTTGTTAAGGAGCTTTATTTGGGACGAGGTAACGGGGGAGTGGAGGAGATTGTATAACGAGGAGCTAAATGATTTGTATTCCTCACCCAATATTGTGCGGGTGATAAAATCGAGAAGAATGAGATGGGCTGGGCATGTGGCGCGTATGGGTGAGGAGAGGGGGGTGTATAGGGTATTGGTAGGGAAACCGGAGGGAAGGAGCCCAGTAGGGAAACCTAGGCGTACATGGGTGGATAATTTTAGGATGGATCTCCAGGAGGTGGGATGTGGGTACATGGACTGGATTGGGCTGGCCCAGGATAGAGACAGGTGGCGGACGCTTGTGAATGCGGTAATGAACCTTCGGGTTCCGTGAAATGCGGGGAATTTCTTGACTAGCTTCTCTAGTAGGACTCTGCACCATGGAGTAAGTAAGGAAGTAAGTAAGTGAGCTTTATTTACATAGCGTACCTTAAAAGCAAGAGCAACTACATGTTTCGGCCTTTTCTGTAGGCCATCATCAGGTTGAACGCACGTCCTGTTTGAGGGAACTATACAATATGCGATATTAAGTCTTTAGTATCTAACGAGATCTCGTTTGCTTTAAAAAAATTCTTGTTCGTTTTGAATATTAAATAATGTGAATTTTTAAAATAGTTATAAAATTTACAGAACCTAGATAGCTTATTTTATAACTATTTTAAAAATGCACATTATTTAATATTCAAAACGAACAAGAATTTTTTTAAAGCAAACCAGATCTCGTTAGATACTAAAGACTTAATAACGCATATTGTATAGTTGCCTCAAACAGGACGTACGTTCAACCTGATGATGGCCTACAAAAAGGCCGAAACTTGTAGTTGCTCTTGTTCTTAAGGTACGCTATGTAAATAAAGTTCTTGTTTTTAAGCTTTCGCCGTGTTCTAAATGTAATTTGTTCCTTTTTGGGCAATTCCCCGGCGTCTGAGTTCTAACTGCCGACGTTTCGGAACTCAGACGCCGGGGAATTGCCCAAAAAGGAACAAATTACATAAATAAAGCTCCTTAGCAACAAGATATTCGTAAGACGTGTTTGACTTATTCTACCCATCTTAATGAGAGAGACAACAGAATTTTGGTTGGAATGAGAATTGGAAACATTTTGAAAGCAGGACGGTAGGTTTTATAACTCTGCACATAATAAATAGAACTTTGGGCCAGAAACGAGTAGTTCTCATTTATAATGTAGATTATGTAGATAAAAACACAGAACTTAAGGAATTATTAATAACAAAAGTTTCCGTCAAACACAAGTAGTTTTTTATGATTATGAGTGGTAACATGTTTCGACCCTATTGCGTCATCATCAGTCCTTCACTATGAACCAATTAACTATAAAGCTGCTTACATTTTTGGGATCCCAAACAATGTTTAGAAGTAATAATTAAAAAAGTTCACTGTCTAACAACCTTCTTAAATAATAAAATTCAGATTGCGTAAAAACAAATTAAGATTAATATAGAAAATGTGATGTACTGCAGAAAACTGGTGTTAGTAGACGCGCCTGTAGTGACTCAACAAACAAATTCCTTATTCGTCTTTAGCTTTGATATTCTTGAACAGCAGCACATGCATTGTCATCACAAAATCCGTACACAAAATGCATATCGCAATATTCCACGTGGGAAAAAACAAAAGGCATGTTTGCACTTCACAAGTCACCAACT
>Ga0123355_10008349_pt1 | contig 15658 bp, 14 predicted proteins | sample TergutEmb28metaG_3_FD_89872 | JGI IMG/M metagenome (GOLD analysis project Ga0123355, IMG submission 89872) | Embiratermes neotenicus P1 segment gut microbial communities from Petit-Saut dam, French Guiana - Emb289 P1 | ecosystem: Host-associated > Arthropoda: Insects > Digestive system > Gut ... | reverse complement strand
GGCGCCGGGATAGACGAGGATCTTGTCCTTGAAGCTGACCCCGCGCAGCTCGTGGCGCGTCTCGATCACCGTGCCCGTCATCGAATTGATGCCACCCCAGCCGGAGATCGTCTGGCGCGTGACCAGCGCCTCGCCTTCGGCCACGCCGGGCGTCACTTTGCGCCCGTGGATCACGATGACGGCGTTGCGCGGCGGCGCTTCCACGCTCATGGCAACTCGCCGTGCCATTTGCCGGTGACGGCCGCATCGATACAGTCCCTGGTTGTGCCGAACCAGGCTTCCATGCCCATCATGGCCGGCAGGTAGTGCGCCTGCTTGGCGCTGTCGAGCGCCACGACCTTGGCGCCTTTCGGCGTCGCGAGCCCGATCGCCGAACAAGTATCCGTCAGGACCATCCCGCCGGCGTTGCGTATCGCCTTGGTATAGCCGTTGGTATCGGCCATGCTCTTCACCGAGCGCGAGGTGAAGATCCACAGCCTGGTGTTCGGTCCCACTTTCCTGCCGTCGAGCAGGCTGGCGACCTCCCAGATCTGTTCGATCGAGGCGTGCGGGCATCCGAGCATGACAAAATCGACGTTCTCGTCGTCGCCGTTGCTGTTGAGGAGCTCGTACATTTTGCGTCGCTCGGCGGCGCCGTATGTGATCGTCTCCCGCGGCCGGTTGCCGCCGAACGCCACCTCGCGCGACGGCGCCTCGGGCGTGATCCCGACCATATGGTAAAGCTCGACGCCGCCCGATGACGCGGCCGCCGCGCCGAAATGCTTGTGGCGGATGAGATTGGGCTGATAGGTCACGCCGCTGATAACCGGGATGTTTTCCTCGACCGCGTACCCGGTGAAATAGCCGAGCATGCCCCAGTCGATCATGCTTTCGATCGGCACCTCGACCGCGATGGCATGGGTGCCGCGGCGGTACTCGTCCCGATGGAAGCCCCAATCGGGAACCCTGCCGGTGAGCATGGCAGCGCTCGTGCTCTCGCGCCCCTCGGTGTTGGTGCGCCCGCCGATCACCGAATTGCAAAAGACCACCGCCGAGGATTCCATCCAGGCGCAATGCTCGCCTTTCACCGGCACGTTGCCGGCAAGATAGGGCGTGCAGGTCTTCATGATCTGGATCCCGTGACCGGCGACCGCCGCCTCGTCCTCGACCTGGTGCTCGAAAGCCTCGCGGGTCTTGCCCAGCGTCTGCCATTCGTTGGGGTCGAGACCGCCCTGCAGGTGGCACGAATAGGCGCTCACCTTCGGCACCGGCACCACCGTGTCGCTGTCGAGATCGAAGAGAGAGAAGATCGCCTCGTAGCTGCCGCCGTCGAAATCCTTGTAGTAATCCTTCAAGAACAAGGTCGACGAGCCGGGCACGCCGGCGATGTTATTGGTGGCGACGAAGCGCTCGCAGTTCAACGCCTCGGCATACTTGACCAGAAGCTCCATGGCCTTTTGCCTGGCCGGCCCGCTCTTGCCGTCCAGCATTGCCTTTTCATCATCGGCCAGTTTGACCATGTGACGTGCCGCCCAAAACGAAGTCCGTGTCGACGACAATATCGCCATTGCGTCTTTGCTGCAGCATAAACTCGCGCGGCGCAAAAGGATGACGGCGCTCATTGAACTCGCGCCGCGCATATGCCCGATAGCGCGCCATCATCTCGCGCTGCGTCAGCACACGGTGCCGCCCGCCGCGGCTCGACAGCATGGTGTCGACCCCGGTGTAACCGAGCTCCCAATGCCGCACCGGTCCGGTGTCGATATGAATGAAATGCGAGTTGGGATACCAGCCGACGCCGCCGCGCCTCATCCCCAGGGCGGCGCGCTCCGCTTTGGCGACGCTGCCGTCGAAGGTGACGTCGAGCGCCTTGCCGAGAAGATGCTGGCTTTTTTCGGCGACGCCGAAATAGCGCTCGCGCAGCATCCGATTGGTCTCCGGCGTGCGGTAGGCGGAAAGGATCGTCGCTTTCTTCTGGCCGATCGCCTCCATCACGTCGGCGAGAAAATCGAGTGTCGGGATGCTGACCGGACCTTCCCTGTCGACGTGATGGTCGCGCAGGAAGTGAGCAAGATCCGTGACCGCCGACGGGATCGGGCCGTCCCGGTCGCGATAAGGGCCGACGAAGCTCTCGCCGGTATTGGCGTTCCTCAGGTCGAGGCGGCGCGGCGCGCCGGGGAGGCGCTGGACCGCCATGGCCGCTCCTGGCATCGACAGCAAAACACCCGTGGCGATGAGAAGGTCGCGGCGACGGAATTCCATGGGACACCACTATGCCATACCCTGCCGAGATTGCGAGCGCAGACATTTTGCGGATAAAAGGGCGCAAGAGAGCGTTCTGGCGGGAGGACACCAATGAAGGCGGAACAGGCTGGTATCGTGCCGGTAGCATCGGGGGCTGCCTTTGACGCCCTCAGGGCCGGCTGGGCGGAGATGCCGACCAGGGTGACGTTCAAGAGTGCGGCCGACAGCCCCGAGGTCGGCACGCCGTTCGGCCCGATTTTCATTCTATTGCGAGGCGAGGAGACGGGCGGCCAGCTCGGGCTTTATGAACAGTTCGTTGCCGCCGGCACCGGGGCCGGGCCGCATCACCAGACCACGGAAGACGAGGTGTTCTATATCCTCGAAGGCGAGTGGGAGTTTACCGCGGGCACGACGGTGCGCCGCTGCGGGCCCGGCACGCTGATCTACGCGCCCGCCGACGCGACCCACGCCTTCAGATCGCTGTCCCCGTCCGGGCCGGGCCGCATGTTGAGCTGGAACGCGCCGGCCGGGCACGAGCGCTTCTATGTCGGCATGGCGGCCGCACGCAGCAGCGGGCGCGACCCTCACGAGGTCGCGAGGGACGACTACCACGTCGTTTTCACATGAGCGGACCGGCGATGGCACGACAAAAGCCGGTCGGCAAGCTCGTCCGTCGCGACGAGGCCGAGACGATCGCCACCGGGGGCAACAGCATCGCGACACTGTTGACGGCGGCCGAGACAGGGGGCCGGTTCGCCGTGCGCGAGCTGGTTGCGGCGCCGGGCGCCGCCCCGGCACCGCCCCTGGCGGCCGCCGACAACCGCTATGTCTTTGTCGTCGCCGGGGAGTGGGAGATCGAGGCCGGAAGCGAGCGGCGCATGGTCCGGGACGGCGTCGCGATATTCGTTCCGGCCGGGGCGGCCTATGCCGCGCGCCTTGCCGGCACGCGGGAAGGCAGGCTGCTCGAGATCACTGCCCCGATCGCGCCCAACGGCTGACCCTATGCCGCTCGATCGAAACGAGGCGCTCGCCCGGTCGCGCAGACTGGTGCCGGTCCTGCGCGAGCGGGCGCCGCGGGCCGAGACGCTGCGCCGGATGCCGGACGAGACCGTTGCCGACCTGATCGATGCGCGGTTGCTGCGCCTGTGCCAGCCGGCACGATTCGGCGGCTCGCAGCTCGGATGGGACGTCCTGTGCGAATCCTCGATCCAGCTCGGGCAGGGCGACGGCTCGCAGGCCTGGGTCGCGCACATCTATGGCGAGCACGCGATGTTCGTGGCGTTGTTCGAAGACGAGGCGCAGCACGAGGTCTGGGACCAGGATGCGAATGCGCTCATCTGCGCCTCGATCATTCCGCCGCGCAACCGGGTCGAGGCCGCCGGCGGCGGCTTCCGGCTCCGCGGCCGCTGGTCGTTTGCCAGCGGCGCCCATCACTCGGCGTGGGTCATCCTCGGCGATCTGGTCGCCGGCGATGTGCCCGATCACCGCCTGTTCCTCATGCCGCGTGCCGACTACCGGATCGATGACGATTGGCACACGGTCGGCATGCTCGGCACCGGGAGCGCGAGCGTGGTGGTCGACGATGCCTTCGTGCCCGCTCACCGCGTGGTCAAGATGAGCGACATCACCGCCGGAACAGCGCCCGGCGCCCGCGTCAACACGGCGCCGCTCTACCGCATGCCGCTCATGGGGTTTGCGCAGCTGGCGCTGGCTGCGGTGCCGATCGGCATTGCCATCGGCATGATCGAGGATTTCCGGCGGCTCATCGCCGACCGCTCGGGCGGTGCCGCGCCGCCCGCGGGCACGGAGCTCATGCATGAGCGGTTCGCCGAAGCGGCGGCCGAGACCCGCGCCGCGCAGCTCCTGGTCATGGACGCAGCGAGGACGAACACCGCGTTGCTGGAGGCCGGGACGTCCTTGGGAGAGGGCGACGCCGCCCGCACCATGCGCGACGGCGGCTATGCCGTGACGCTGGCCCGCCGCGCGGCCATCCGTCTCTTCGAGATGACGGGCGGCCGCGGCCTCTACCTGACGGCGCCGCTGCAGCGGGGCTTGCGTGACGTGCTTGGCGCGTCCGCCCACGCCAGCCTGGGCTGGCAACGCAACGCGCTGCGCTATGCGCAATACGCGCTGGGCACGCAGTCGTGAATTTCGAGCTCTCCCCGGAGCAGCGCGCGTTTCAGGAATCGGCCCGCGCCTTCGCGGCCCGCGAGATGGCGCCTCAAGCGCGGCGCTGGGACGAGGACAAGATCTTTCCCGTCGACACATTGCGCGCCGCGGCGGCGCTGGGTTTCGGCGGCCTCTATGTCAAAGAGGATGTCGGCGGCAGCGGCCTGTCCCGCCTCGACGGCGCCATCATTTTCGAAGAGCTCGCGGCCGGCTGTGCCTCCACGGCGGCTTTCATCTCGATTCACAACATGGCGGGCTGGATGATCGACCGGTTTGGCGACGCCGCGCAGCGGCGCAGATTTCTGCCTGCGCTCTCATCGATGGAGAAATTTGCCAGCTATTGCCTGACGGAGCCCGACGCCGGCTCCGATGCGGCCTCGCTCTCGACACGGGCGGTCCGGGACGGCGACCATTACGTCGTCAATGGCACGAAGGCGTTCATTTCCGGCGGCGGCCGGTCCGATCTTTACGTCGCGATGGTGCGCACCGGCGGCGCCGGCGCCCGCGGCATTTCCTGCATCGTCGTCGACAAGGACACGCCCGGCCTGACCTTCGGCGCCCAGGAGAAAAAGCTCGGCTGGAACTCGCAGCCGACCGCAATGGTGATGTTCGCGGATTGCCGGGTGCCGCTTGCCAACCGTATCGGCGCCGAGGGCGACGGTTTCAAGATCGCGATGCAGGGTCTCGACGGCGGGCGCATCAATATTGGCGCGTGCTCGCTCGGCGGCGCGCGGGCCTGCCTCGAGCATGCGAAGGAGCACGTGCTGACCCGCAAGCAATTCGGCCGGCAGCTTGCCCGCTTTCAATCCGTCCGGTTCAAGCTGGCCGACATGGCCACCGGGCTCGAGGCGGCGCGCCTCATGATCCGCCGCGCCGCGGCAAAGCTCGATGCCGAAGACCCCGAGGCAACGCAATTCTGCGCGATGGCGAAGCGCTTTGCCACCGATGCCGGCTTTGACGTCTGCAACGAGGCGCTGCAACTGCACGGCGGCTACGGCTATCTGAGGGACCTGCCGATCGAGCGCTTTCTGCGCGACCTGCGCGTGCATCAGATCCTCGAAGGCACCAACGAGATCATGCGCGTCATCGTTGCGCGGCGTCTCCTCGGCGATGGCTGACATCGAGGTCGAGAGGAGCGGCGGCGTCGCGCGCGTGGTCCTGAACCGGCCCGACGCGCTCAACGCGCTGACCTTGGACATGTGCCTCGCCCTCGACGCCTCGCTGCGCGAATGGCAGGACGCCCCCGGCGTCGATGCGGTCCTGGTGCGGGGGCAGGGCAGTCGTGCCTTTTGCGCCGGCGGCGACATTCGCCGCCTTTACGAGGAGCGCGGCGGCGACTATCCGCGAGAATTCTACCGCGCCGAATATCGTCTCAATGCGCGGCTGCACCGCTTTTCGAAGCCGTACATCGCCTTCCTCGACGGCATCGTCATGGGCGGCGGTGTCGGCGTCTCGGTCCATGGCAGCCACCGCATCGCCACCGAGCATACCCAGTTCGCGATGCCGGAAACGGGGATCGGGCTGTTTCCCGATGTCGGCGGCAGCTATTTCCTTTCCCGCTGCCCGGGCTCGCTCGGCATGTATCTCGGTCTGACCGGCACGCGGCTCGCGGCGGCCGATGCGATCTATTGCGGCATCGCCCAATATGCGGCGCCGGCAGAGAGCTGGGCGGGCTTGAGCGGCGCGTCCAGCGTGGCGCGCGTCGCGCAGCCGCCGGCACCACCGCCGCTGGCGGGCCACCGCGCGCTGATCGACCGCTGCTTCGGCAAAGACACGGTCGAGGAGATCGCGGCCGCCCTCGAAGCGGAACAGGATCGCTTCGCGGCCGAGACCCTTGCCGTCCTCGGCGCCAAATCGCCGACCAGCCTCAAGATCACGCATCGCCAGATCCGCTCGGGACGCGCGCTCGACTTCGACGGCTGCATGCGGATGGAATGGCGCATGGTCAATCGCGTCATCGCCGGTCACGATTTTTACGAGGGCACGCGTGCGGCGATCATCGACAAGGACCGCAAGCCGCGCTGGCAGCCGGCGCGGCTCGCGGCGGTGACGGAGAGCGAGGTGGCGCGCTATTTCGCGCCGCTGCCCGGCGATGAGCTGCACTTCGATTGGGAGCGATGAGATGGCGGCGATCGGCTTTATCGGTGTCGGCAATATGGGCGGGCCAATGGTGCTCAACCTTCTCAAAGCGGGCCATCGCGTCAGCGTGTTCGATGTCGCTTCCGCCGCGGTCGAGCGCTGCGTCAAGGCCGGCGCCGGCGCGGCGCGCTCGATCGAAGCGGCCGCGCACGACAATGAGATTGTCATCACCATGCTGCCCGCGGGAAAAGAGGTGCGTGAGGTCTATCAGGGGCGGCCCGGCATTCTGGAGGCGGTCCGGCCCGGCACCTTGCTCATCGATTCATCGACCATCGACGTCGCGACGGCGCGCGACGTCGGCGCCGCGGCGCTCGCCGCGGGCCTGCCGATGATCGACGCCCCAGTCTCGGGCGGCGTCGGCGGGGCAGAGGCCGCGACCCTCACCTTCATGGTCGGCGGTCCGGACGCGGCCTTTGCCAGCGCCCGGCCGATCCTCGCCGCCATGGGCAAGACGATTGTCCATGCCGGCGGCTCGGGCAGCGGCCAGGCAGCAAAGATCTGCAACAATATGATGCTCGGCATATCGATGATCGGCGTTTGCGAGGCGTTCGTTCTGGCCGAGAGCCTCGGCCTCGACCGGCAGAAGCTGTTCGACATCGCGAGCAGGTCCTCGGGTCAGTGCTGGTCGCTGACCAGCTACTGCCCGGTGCCGGGGCCGGTGCCGGCCTCTCCGGCGAACCGGGATTATGCCGCGGGATTCACCGCCGCCATGATGCTGAAGGATCTTCGCCTGTCCCAGGACGCGGCTCAAGCGACCGGGGCAGCGACCGCGCTCGGCGCCCTCGCGGCGCGGCTTTACGAGGCCTTCGCATCCGCAGGGCAGGGCGCCCGGGACTTTTCCGGCATCATCGAGATGATCCGCAACGGCTGAGGGCTGGAGCTGGTCTAAGGGGGGTGAGCGGGCAGGGCGGGCTCGCCGCTACTGCCCGGCCATCACGTCTCCGAACAATTCCCACCGCTGGCCGTTGAAGCGCTGGAGCGCGGCTTCGACGATCGGATGGTACTGGCGGGGGCTGGTGAAAAAGCTGACCCCCGGCAGCAGGCCGATCGGGTGGAAGTCCTTGAGATTGGCGGCCTGGCGCATGATGTTGCTGCGCGACAGGTTGTCGCCGCATTGCTTCAGCACCTGCACCATGGCCTGCGCTTCAATATAGCCGGTCAGGAGGTAGGCGTTGGCGGGGTTTTCGCCGGGCAGGTATTTCGCGATGAAGACGTTGTAGGGTTTGAGGCTGCCGTCCTCGGTCCAGCGCGGATCGCCCGGATCGAGGTAGCTGGCTGCGGAGATCAGCCCCTTGGCCTTGTCGAGCCCGGCCGGCGCGAGCACGGCCGGCACCGAAGTCGCGGTGAACGTTATGAAATGCGTCGGGTGCCAGCCGAGGTCATAGACGCCTGCAATCGCCTGCGTGGCGTGCTTTGCCGTGGCCGCGGTTATCAGGACATCGGCTCCGGAATCGCGCAGCGCCTTCAACTGGGGCGCGATCGATGCATCGCTTTCCTCGTAACTCGCCGTCTTGACGACGCGCTGATCGAAGCTGTCGCCGAACACCTGACGCAGGCCGGTAAGGTAGGCCTTGCCGAAATCGTCGTTGCGGTAGAGCACGGCGACCTTGGCCTTCGGCATGTCGATGAGGATCTTCCGGCCGTAGATCTGCGCCTCGATGCGATAGAGCGGCGTGCCGCCGATCGTCCACGGATAGTGCCGGAAATCGCCCGCGACGTCGGTGCCCGTGACGGTGAAGAGCTGGGGGACCCCGTTCTGGTTCAGGAAGTCGCGGATCTTGAGGTTCGGGCTGGCGCCCTGAACCGAGAAGATCGCGGCGACCTTGTCGTCTTCAATAAGCTGTCGCGTGAGCGACACCGTCTTCTCCGGATCGTACCTGTCGTCGCGGCTCACCAGCACGATCTTGCGGCCGTTTACGCCGCCCTGGTCGTTGATCATCTTAAAATAGGCGGCTTCCGCCCGCCCGACTGCGCCGAAGATCGCCGCCGGCCCGGAATAGGGCTGGGTCTGGCCGATCCGGATCTCGCTTTCGGTGACACCGGGCGCGTTTTCCGCCCAGGCCGCCGGCACGGCGAGGCACCAGCTGCCGATGAGCGCGGCGGCGATTGTTCGCGGCATGATTGGCTTTCTCACAATGACGTATCAGATAAGGCATGATGCCGTCCTTGCCAATCGTCGATCGCGCTTTCGCCGGGGCGGCGCCTGCGATATGGAATGACGCCGCCCAGAGGACCGACATGGACGAGAGCATCGAGATACCCGAAGGCCACTTCGAACACATGGCTCACGCCGCGCATGAGGGCGGCGGACTGGTGCGGTGGATCGCGATCTTCACGGCCGTGGTCTCGACGGTCGCGGCTTTGATCGGGCACCAGGCCGAAGAGATCGCCAACTCGGCGATTCTCCTCAAGAACGAGGCGGCGCTCAAGAAAACCGAGGCCTCCGACCAGTGGAACTATTACCAGGCGGTCAGCACGAAGAGCCATCTGGCGGAGCTGGCGATGGCGCTGGTGTCGCCCGACCAGCGTCCGCCCTTCGCCGAGAAGATCAAGAAATACGAAGCGCAAAAGACCGATATCCGGCGACAAGCGGAGCAGCTCGAGGCGCTCTCGGCCAAGGCCAACGTCACCAGCTCCGCGCTTTCGGGCCCGCGTGGCAGGTTGATGTACGCATTGGCGTTGTTGCAGGTGGCGATCAGCGTCGTCTCGGTCACGGTATTGACCCGGCAGCGATGGCTGTTCGGCGTCGCCATCCTGCTGAGCACGGTCGGCCTGGTCACGGCCGGCATCGCCTATCTGAGCTGAAGGGTGTGCCCGGCCACGCCGCCATGACGCGGCTTTTCCCCGAGCGGCTCGACCATCTCGCCGCACCCTATTGGCTGCCGCGGGAGCGCACGGCCGGCACCGACGCCGGCGATCTGACGGTGGTCACCGGCTATTTCGATATCGGCCGCAGCGCCTGGCGCGGAGCGGTAAAGGGCCACGAGATCCCGGCCTGGATGGCGCGCACCAATTGCGACTATCTGGCCCATTTCCGCCTGCTCGCGCGCCTCAGGAACGAGATGATCGTGTTCACCGAGCCGCGCTTTGCCGAGGAGGTTCTGGCGGCGCGCAAGGCCAGCGGTCTTGAAGCCTCGACCGTAGTGATCACGCTGGACCGGCCGTTCGAGCGCGACCCGGTCCTGGCCGCGACCCGGGCGCGCATCGATCGGGCGATGCGGAACCGGATGCTCGATTTTGTCGCGGAGCCGAACAAGCCCGAGGCCTTTTCGCCGGACTATGTCCTGGTAACGGCGCTGAAGCCGGTGCTGACCACCGCTGCCTTCGATCTCGGCCTGGCGACGAGGCGGCAACTGGCCTGGCTCGATTTTGCCTATTGCCGCGAGCCGGAGAGCTTCAATCCCGACTACCCGTGGCATTATGACTGCGGCGAGCGGCTCCACGTCTTCACCATCGCGACCCCGGACGCTCGCAGCGCCAGTGAGATGGTGCGCACGGCCTACTGCCCGTTTCATGGCGCGCAGGTGTTCGGTCCGCGGGCGCTGTGGCCGCGCCTGCGCGATCTGTTCGAGGCGACGCTGGCGGAGCTTCTGGCGTTGGATCTCGCCGATGACGACCAGGGCCTCTTGCTGATGGCATGGCGCGCCGAGCCGCAATTGTTCGCGGTGCACAAGGTGCCGCGGCGCGATCGGTTTTGCGCGCTGCGGGTCTTTAACAAAGCGGTGCCGCCGGACCGCATACCGCCGTCGCCGCGCCGCAGCGTGCGCACGCCGAAACAGCGGCTCCTCAACGAGGTTGGCCGGTTGAGGCGGCGCCTCAGCACGTCATGACCGGGTCCGCCTCGGGCGGCGGAAGGGGAGGAAAGTCTCGCCGCTTCCACGCGTCGATCCCCCGCCGGAGCCGGTCAGTCGTCCAGCGCTCTGAAAGGCGAGAGCTCGGCTTCCAGCTCCGTCATAGTGTGTTCGATGGCGCGGGCCTCGCGTTTCACGAAATCGGAGACCGCGGCCGCGAAATTCGCGTCGCGGATCCAGTGCGCGCTATAGGTGTGGCAGGGCAGGTAGCCGCGCTGGATCTTGTGCTGACCCTGGGCGCCGGCCTCGACGCGCCGGAGGCCGCGCTCGATCGCGAAGTCGATGGCGCGATAGTAGCACGCCTCGAAATGCAGAAACGGCACATCGACCACGCACCCCCAGTTGCGGCCATAAAGCGTGTCGGCGCCAATGAGATTGAGGGCGCCCGCGACATAGCGCGCTCCCTTCTTTGCCATCACCAGGAGCACGCGATCGGGCATCCGCTTGCCGATCAGGTCGAAGAATTCGCGCGTCAGGTAGGCCGAGCCCCATTTGCGGTCAGAGGTCGACATGTAGAAGCGGAAAAACGCGTCCCAATGCCGCGGCTCGATCGCAGCGCCCGTCAGCATCTCGATCTCAATGCCGTTCGCGTTGGCTTCCCGGCGCTCGCGCCGTATCTGCTTGCGCTTTCTTGAATTGAGCGCCTCGAGGAACGCGTCGAAGCTGCGATATCCGTCGTTCTGCCAGTGGAATTGCTGGCCGACGCGCTGCACGAAGCCGGCATCGCCGAGCTGGCGCCATTCCCCTTCGGTCGCGAAAGTGACATGGAGAGACGATGCCTTGTGCCGCTTCGCCAGGCCGACCATGGCGAGGATCAGTGCCTCGGCGGCGCCATCGGGAGCGTCGGGGCGCAGCAGCAGGCGCCGCCCGGTCACCGGCGTGAAAGGCACGGCGCATTGCAGCTTCGGATAATAGCGTCCGCCGGCGCGCTCATAGGCGGCCGCCCAGCCGTGATCGAAGACGTATTCGCCATAGGAATGGCTCTTGAGATAGAGCGGTGCGACGCCAACGACGGTGCCGTCCGCATCTTCGACAGCCAGGTGCTGCGGCAGCCAGCCGCTCTCGACCGTTGCCGAGCCGCTCGCCTCGAGGGCTTCAAAAAAGGTGTAGGACAGAAACGGATTGTCGGCGCCGGCGCAGGCGTCCCAGGCGGCGGCGCCGATCGTCTCGACGGCGCGGTGGGCCTTCACGGTAAACTGATCGCCGCCATCGGGCATGAATCATTTCACCTGAAACACGCCTTCGACCTCGACGGCGGCATCCCCCGGCAGGGCGTTGACGCCGACCGCAACCCGCGCATGCTTGCCGGTCTCTCCGAACACTTCCACCATCAGGTCGGAGCAGCCGTTCATCACCCGCGGCTGGTCAGTGAATGTCGGCGTCGAATTGACGTAGCCGCAAAGGCGCACGCAACGCACGACCCGGTCGAGATCGCCGCCGAGGGCGTCCCGCACCTGGGCAATGAGGTTGAGACCGCAAAGCCGGGCCGCCTGACCGCCCTGTTCCAGATCGAGCTCCTGGCCGCATTTGCCGCGAAAGCGAATCGCGCCGTTCCACTGGCAAATCTGGCCGGAAACGTAGACGAGCTCGCCGATTTGCACCGTCGGCAGGTAACTGGCCACCGGCGGCGCGGCGCGCGGCAGCTCGATGGCGCGCTCGGCGAGGCGGGCTTCGATTTTTCCGGGCATTTGGGGATGGTCCTTCCAGTCCATCCGTACCAGGATAGCGCGCCACGGGGCTGATGTGAGAGCGAATTCGACGGTATATGGATGGGGCTTGTCCGTGTTTCTGGCGGCGGCATTGCTCGCGCCGGGTCCGGGAAAGGCCGCCATTGTCGGTGACACCGCGGTGCCTTACAGCGCCACGCGGGTGGTCACTGTCGACGGCCGGGAGTATCGCGGCAGGGTCTTCGCCATCCCCGGCAAACAGCGCCACGATGTCGATATCAACGGCTGGAAGCTGAGCCTTGTCCTGGATATTGCCGGCGCAACCGGGGTCATCGCCGCGCCGGCCTTGCATTCCTACGTCGATTTTCCGCTGCCGCCATTGCTAGCGGAGCTCGACCGGCAGCGACTCGAGGGGCACGAAGCGGGCGAGGAGCGGATCGCGGGCCTGCCGGCAGTCAAATACCGGCTCGCCTATAGCGTCAGCGACGGCTCCAGCGCCACGGGTTTCCTGTGGCTGACGCACGACAATATTCTGCTGCGCGTTGAAGGGCGCATCGAGCGGCCCGGGCACCGGCCGACGACCGTGGCGATGCGGCTCGAAGACGTGCAGACGGGCCCGCAGGACGATCAGTTATTTCACATTGGCCGGGGCCTCAAAAAGGTGCCCGACGAGGCGCTCGAGATGCTGCTGAATCTGAGGCTGAAGCCACGTCGCCATTGAACGATCTCTTTGGAACGATCTCGGTTGGCAGCGGGATCTTCTTTGACATCAGAATCTTCCCCACCGCTATCTGTCGCAATGACGGCATCAGATAGGCCTTTACTATCATGGGCTTATAGAAACAGCCTCTCGAGCAACATGAAGCTCCGATCGACACCGCCCCCGGGACTCGACCGGGCGCCCCGGTCGCTCCGCCAAATCTGCTGGCATTTTGCCGCTTTTACAATAAGATCAAGAAAAAAGAAGGCATGCTTGGCGCTTCCCATGAGCGCAATTGCCGTGATCGGGCCGGGAGCAAGCGCTGCTTCGTGGCATCAGGCCGCGTCCTCGAGGGGGCGGCCTTCATGCAGCGGCGAATGGCAGCGCGGCCATCGCGAATAAAAAAGGGGCGCGGCGTGAGCCGCGCCCCAATTTCTGCCTCATTGCCATTGCACGGGCCGGGAGGCTTAAGCCGGTGTAATGTATGCGATCAGCTGCAGCCACTCGTGCTGCCGCATGTGTCGCATTTGAGGCAGGTTCCATTCCTTACCAAGGTGAAATTACCGCACTCGGTGCAACTGTCGCCCTCGTACCCCTTGATCCGGGCGGCGCGAATCCGGGCTTCCCGCGTCGCCGCCGCCGACGGATCGTCTTCGACTTCCGCCTCGGCCAAGGCCTGACCGGTCTCGGACATCGCGCTGAGGGCCAGGGCGTGACTACCGTCGCGTGACCTCGCCGGCGTGCCGCCGTGGCTGACGCCGCCATGGAGCAGGGTGAGCTTGCTGCGGACATAGCCGGCGACGACTCCGCGCGGCACGATATGGTCGCCGCGGCCGCCCGGACCGGGCAGGTTGCCTTCGGCATGTCCCTTGCCGACCGTGTCGGGCGTGAGATCGACAGGCTGGACATGCGCAAGATCGTTCCGGCCGAGATAGGAAATCGCCAGCTCGCGGAAGATGTAGTCGATCAGCGAGGTCGATATCTTGATGGTGTCGTTGCCTTCGACCAGGCCGGAAGGCTCGAACCGCGTGAAGGTGAAGGCCTCAACGAACTCCTCGAGCGGCACGCCATATTGCAGGCCGATCGAGATCGCGATGGCGAAATTGTTCATCAGCGAGCGGAAGGCGGAGCCTTCCTTGTGCATGTCGATGAAAATCTCGGCGAGGCTCCCGTCTTCGTACTCGCCGGTACGCAGATAAACCTTGTGGCCGCCGACCACCGCCTTCTGGGTGTAGCCCTTGCGGCGTTGCGGAAGGCGTCGGCGCTCGGCGGCGGTGCGCTCGGCAATGCGCGCCGCGATCTTCTCCGCCACGACCGGGATGCGCTCGGCCGGCGCCTTGTCCATCAGCTCGGCGACGGCGTCATCGTCATCGTCGCGATCGCTCTCCAGGAGCGCGGCCTGCAGAGGCTGCGACAATTTTGAGCCGTCCCGGTAGAGCGCGTTGGCCTTGAGGCCCAGCTGCCAGGAGAGCAGATAGGCTTTCTTGCAGTCCTCGACGGTCGCGGCATTTGCCATGTTGATGGTCTTGGAGATGGCGCCCGAGATGAAGGGCTGTGCCGCCGCCATCATGCGGATGTGGCTTTCCCAGGACAAGAGCCGCCGGCCGTGCCGGCCGCAGGGATTGGCACAGTCGAACACCGCCAGGTGCTCCGGCTTCAGAGACGGCGCGCCTTCGAGGGTCATGGCGCCGCAGCAATAGGTGTTGGCGGCCTCGATCTCGGCTTTGGTGAAGCCGAGTGCGGCGAGCATATCGAAACCGGGGTCATCGAGCTGCGCCTGGCTGAAGCCGAATGCCGCTTTGCAGAACGCCTCGCCGAGGGTCCATTTGTTGAAGGCGAACTTGATATCGAACGCGGCGGCGAGGGAGCTCTCGATGGCAGCGATCGCCTCGTCCGTGAAGCCTTTGGCCTTCAAGGTCTCGTGGTTGATGGCGGGCCCGTCTTCGAGGCTGCCGTGACCGACGGCATAACGCGTGATCGCAGTGATGGCCGCGGCGTCGTAGCCGAGCGCTCTCAGCGCCGGCGGCACCATGCGGTTGATGATCTTGAAATAGCCGCCCCCGGCCAGCTTCTTGAACTTGACCAGCGCGAAATCCGGCTCGATCCCGGTCGTGTCGCAGTCCATGACCAGGCCGATCGTGCCGGTCGGCGCGATCACGGTCGCTTGTGCGTTCCGATAGCCGTTCGGCTCGCCCAGCTCCAGCGCCCGATCCCAGGCGCGCCGCGCCGCCGCGACCAGACCCGGCTCAGGGCAATTGGCGGCATCGAGCGGCAAGGGCAGAATGGTGAGGCCTTCATAGCCGTCGGACGCGCCGTGCGCCGCGCGGCGATGATTGCGGATCACCCGCAGCATCGCCTCACGGTTGGCGGCGTAGCCCGCGAAGGCGCCAAGCTCGGCGGCCATCTCCGCCGAGGTTGCATAGCAAGCGCCGGTCAGCAGCGCGGTGATGGCCGCGCACAGCGCCCGGCCCGCGTCGCTGTCGTAGGGCAGGCCCATTGCCATCAGCAGGCCGCCGACATTGGCATAGCCCAGACCGAGCGTACGGTATTCGTAGGACAGGCGCGCGATCTCCCGGGAAGGGAACTGCGCCATCAGCACCGCGATCTCGAGCGCGATGGTCCAGAGCCGCGCCGCATGCTCGAAGGCCGTTGTGTCGAACGACCCGGGCTCACGACGGAACGCGATGAGGTTGAGCGAGGCAAGATTGCACGCCGTGTCGTCGAGGAACATGTATTCCGAGCATGGGTTCGACGCATTGATACGGCCGCTGGCCGCACAGGTGTGCCACTCATTGATGGTGGTATCGAATTGGACGCCGGGATCGGCGCGCGCCCAGGCTGCGTAGGCAATTTTCTCCCACAGTTCGCGTGCCTTCAGAGTCTTGTGCACCTTGTCGTCGGTGCGGCGG
>Ga0123355_10008348_pt1 | contig 15659 bp, 15 predicted proteins | sample TergutEmb28metaG_3_FD_89872 | JGI IMG/M metagenome (GOLD analysis project Ga0123355, IMG submission 89872) | Embiratermes neotenicus P1 segment gut microbial communities from Petit-Saut dam, French Guiana - Emb289 P1 | ecosystem: Host-associated > Arthropoda: Insects > Digestive system > Gut ... | reverse complement strand
GTCACCACATCTGCCGTGTCGCACGCGAATATTTCTACCGCAACGACTTCCTCGAAATCGAAACGCCCATGCTGGTCAAAGCCACCCCCGAGGGCGCACGCGATTATCTCGTCCCCTCGCGCGTCCACAAAGGCAGCTCGTATGCGCTGCCGCAGTCGCCGCAAATCTACAAGCAACTGCTCATGCTGTCAGGATTCGACCGCTATTTCCAAATCGCGCGCTGTTTCCGTGACGAGGACTTGCGCGCCGACCGCCAGCCTGAATTTACCCAAATCGACCTCGAAATGTCCTTCGTCACGCAGGACGACGTGCTGTCGATGGTGGAGGGCTTTTTTGTCCATTTGTTTAGCGAAATCCTCGGCGAAAAACTAGCCGCATTCCCCCGAATGAGCTACGCCGAAAGCATGAACCGCTACGGCACCGACCAGCCCGACACGCGATTCGGCATGGAACTGACCGACATCACACCGCAAGCGACTGGTACGGAGTTCGTGCTGTTCAATAACGCGCTCGAATCGGGCGGCAGCGTGCGCGCCATCGTCGCCCCCAACGCCGCAGCTACCCTCACACGCAAGGAAATCGACAAACTCGCCGAGCACATCAAAGGCATCAACGGACCACCGCTGCTATTTATCCGCTGGGCGGACGAAGTGCCAACCTGCTCGTTTGCGAAAAATCTCACCGAATCACAACTTGCCGACATCATCGCTGCCCTTGATCTCAAACAGGGCGATGTCGCCCTCGTGCTGGCTGGGAAGACCCGCCTTGTGCAATCATGTCTCGCTGCGCTCCGCAAAATCGTCGCCGAAAAACTCGACATCATCCCCAACGGCTACAACTTCACATGGATTACCGACTACCCATTCTTCGAGTTCGACGAAGACAGCGGCAACTACGTCGCCATGCACCACCCATTCACCATGCCCACCGACGAAACGCTTGCATATATACTTGCATATATAGATGAAGACAAGTCGCGCGTCATCGCCAAGGCATACGACCTCGTGCTCAACGGCGTCGAGCTGCTGTCCGGCTCAATCCGCATCACCGACTGGCAGCTGCAAGCCAAAATGTTCGCCGCCCTCGGACTCACCGAGGAAGATATCGCGCAGAAATTCGGGCATCTGGTCGAGGCATATAAGTACGGCTCGCCACCTCATGGCGGAGCAGGCATCGGACTCGACCGCCTTGTCATGCTCATGACCGGTGCAACATCCATCCGAGACGTCATCGCGTTCCCGAAAATGCAGAATGCGTCCGAATTGATGTCTGCTTGCCCCTCTCCAACTGACCCAACGGCACTCGCCGAATTGGGACTGACGCTAGCCAAAGAATAACATCTACGAGCGAACTTTGTTTGCTCGTTTTTGTTCTCTATAAATCTGCATCTATGCTTGTTTTCTCCCACAATTCGCCAATCTCGTCAAACCATGAACAAAAAATGAACGAAAAATGAATTTTCTATGAACTTTTTTTCAAAAACCCCTTGACATCTGAAAAATATATGATATAATTATCTCAAATTCTAAATCCTCAGGAGGATAACATGAAAAAGTTCTTAGCTCTTTCTCTAACAATTCTGATGGTTCTAACTTTGCTCGTCCCTATGCTCGGCACTGTTGTCAGTGCAAATCCTGTTACAAATGCCGCTGGTGCATTCCCATTTGGTAATGGTATTGAAAACAGAGGAAACAATGATGTTGCTGCAACGCATCGTACTGTTTTGCTTATTGCTATAACTCATGGAGATATTCCACTAGCACTTTTCCAAGAAATAAGAAATCACACTGCTCGTTTCCGTTTTGATGCTACTATCACTCCGGCAGGCGGTGGCGCAGCTCGCACTGTAAGACTTACTCCAGAGAGCACTTTCGGTTACTCAGATGATACTGGTACGGGTATACGTTTTGTTCCTGCCAGAGAAGCCGCTGCAGCTAATCGTTGGTCACCATCTGCAACCGGTGAATACAACATTACTCTTAATATCGTGCGTACACTTCGTGGATTTAACTCTGCTGCCAGTTCACCTGTAGGTCACACTGTCAGAGTAACACATGAAAATAATCATTCTATGGAAACAGCAGCTCAACGTGGTACTCGTTATGCGAATATTCCTTTAACTCCAATTACAGCTACTCATCCTACTGGTAACAGAACTGTTCAAGGTAGCCGTACAGCTTGGGGTAATGGTACAGGTTTTGAAAACTGGGGTGCTGGTACTGGCGCTGGAGATTTGCTACAAGCAAATTGGCTAGCAACTAACGGTTTCCAAGCTGGCGAACAAACTAACTTGTACATTATGGTGCCACGCGGTCCTGGTACTAATGGTCCTCTTGGACGTTATTTCTTTGACAGAATGATTGATCGTCCAAATCAGTTTACAGTAACTCTCAATATTCGTACAAATGCTACTGCTGGTCAAGGTACGGTTGGTTCGTTCGTTACTAGTCCTTCAACTACTTGGATTGGCGGTGGCGAAGCACTTCTTCGCTTTGTTCCCGGTGCAATTAGAAATGCAGATAACGAAGTTGCTGGATGGGTTCCAACTGCCGGTACTACTTATTGGGTTGATGTTGTAATTCGCGACAATCTTAACAACCAAACTATCACTGTATTAAGTGATGCTGCTGGATATCAAATTGGTGATGTTAGCATTATCACTCCTGCTCCAATCGCGGGATGGCAGCCTCCAGCTTCTCCTGCTACAGGTGCTCCTGTTCTCATCGTTGGCGTTGTAGTTATGGTAGCTTCTCTTGGCTTGGCTGTTACTACTCTCAAAAAAGTTAAAACTTCTAAAGTTTAGTTAAACATCAGAATAAACAGTCGGGCATTTATGCTCGACTGTTTTGTTTTTGCTATATCAAAAATAAACAATTTTCAAAACTTTCGAAAATACTCTTGACAAATCGTCGAAAAAATGTTATCATGATAGCAACAATAACTTTCCTTATGGAGGAGAACAAATGAAAAAAACAATAGCTTTTTTGGTGTCGGTATTAATGATTATGGCTCTTATAGTTCCATTGATTCCCGTCGCCGCAAGCGTAATTACCTTAGAAACTGATACCATACAAAGCACCGGAATAGAAGTGCATCAGATCACAGATCTTGGTCCTACGCTTTTTGTTTTAGTCGACATCGCTTTCGATAATGCCAATGATGCAGGTTTAACGACGCCTGATGCTCAGTCTATTTTGCGCGCCACGCTTGCTGGTACGACAGAAGAGAATGCAGCTGCTCGTGAAAACTATTCTTTCACATTAACAATTACAGAGCATGGTAATAATCGGACATGGACAGTTGAAACTATGCCACATTCTGTTATACATCACCATGGACGTTCTACCATGAGATTCGCAACGTCTGTTTATGAATCCGATAACAATTTCACACCTGTTCCCAACGTACGCTATGATGTTTCTGTTCGAATTACCGATGCAGCAAACAATCGTGTAATCAACATTTTGCCTTATTCCGATGGGAATTACCTTTCTGGTGCCCAAGGTCCAATATCTCTTGGCGATGATGGTTATATTTATTCAATTGGTGGTTTCACGAGCACAACGGGTGATGGCGGTGTTCGCCCTATAGATTTGGAGGGCGGCAATATCAGACTAGACTTGAGACTGCCAACCGCCGATACCTTGACGGGTACAGCACAGATTGCAAGAGTTCATTGGCTAGTCTTCGGCATTGTAGATTCTACTCGTATTTCATGGGAAGTACGTCTCAGAGCAGAAGGTTTTGATGAGAGAGTTACTATTGTTCTGAATGCACCTCCGTTTAATATAGCTCCTAGATCTGTTTTTCAGCTTACTCCTACCAACGATTTGCGGATAACGATTAATCCGAACGATTTTGAGACTGAACTTCCATCAGATACTGACTTCATTGTTACTCTCTATGCAACAAGCCAAGTAAACTCTTACAGTAGATTCAGAATAGGTATGTTCACTTATGAGGAAGTAGGCAGTCCTCCAGATGATGGTGGAAATGAACCACCTCCGTCGGACTATTGCGAACATTGCGGTGAGCATCTGCGGGACTGTCTAGCATTGTGTAGAGACCAAGCATCGGGAGAAGAGGGTGAAGACCCTGCTGATTGGCTTATTTGGGCTATCGTAGGCGGAGTAGTTGGAATTATCCTTATTGGTGGAGTAGTATTTGTTCTTGTTGCTAAAAAGAAAAAAGACTAATTCTCTAAAAAATCAACAACTATCTAGCAATATATAAAAAATAAAAAGCCGAGCGAAAACGCTCGGCTTTTTTGCATTAGCAACAATTTTGATGCTTTGTTTTTGTAGTGCAGAGTTTATTATCATCAGCTTTTTCAACCGGATACCAACCACGTGCATTCATCTCTGTGAACAGTCCATAGCCGATATTATGCTCTTCGGCTAAGATTTTTTGCAAACTATTCCTCAACTCGGGAGTTGCACATTCATTGATTGCCATGTTATATGCGCCTGTTGCGGTTTTTTGACTGGTCAGGCTATCTGTAATTTTATCTTTATCGGTCATCGGTGTATCTTTTTTCATGATTTTCTCCTGTTATTTCAACATTCCCATTAATGTGTCAAAGTGCGCTTGGTGTTGCTCTGCAATTTGTTTGAATTGTGCTTTCAGTTTTGGATCAGTTGTGTTGGAAGCATAATGTTTGAATTTTGTCACTAGGTTTTGCTCGCTTGTCAGGATGTGATCCAATTCATCAAGCTCTTTAGTGGTGATTTTAGCCATTGTGAGACTCCTTGAATAATATTTGGCTGTTGCCTGATTATTATTGTTCCGAAATTTTCAAAAATTATTCTCGAAAGTTTTTACTTGCAGGATATTTGAAGTATTTGTCGCTTTCGAAGAAGATATCCTTGCGCAGGGTAAAAAGAAACACTGCATTAATGACAGTCATTGCGCCAATTGTAAAATCTGACAAGTGCCAAACTAACTCAGCGTTGACAAAGCCACCGAAAAGTGCGAGAATGTTGAATACCGCAAGATACAAAGTCTTTGAACGTTTGCCTTTCGAGAGGAAGTGTATACATTCAACGCCAAAATAGCTCCAACCAATTGTAGTTGCAAATGCAAAGGCGAAGAATGAAAAAGTCAAGGCAATTCCGGATAAGCTGCCAATTACAAAACCAAAGCTCTCCAAAATCAAGGTCATCCCGTCCGCTCTGCTTGTCTCAATTCCCGGAAGCAATACTACAAACGCCGTAAGCGTGCACATCAAAATTGTGTCGATGAAAACCTCGAGAATACCCCAGCAACCCTGTGTTGCAGGACGTGTGTTGTTGACGGCTGCGTGAGCAATCGGAGCTGTACCGCATCCTGCTTCGTTTGATACCAATCCGCGTATGACTCCAAAGCGCACCGAGGTCATTATTATCAGGAAACCGCTTATTCCGCCTGTGGCAGAACGGAAATTGAACGCTTCGGTGAATATTTGCGTCAGCACAGCCGGGATTCTGTTGGCGAGAGCTATAATTACTATCAATGAGAGAACTATATAAAACAAAGTGATTGCCGGAACAAGTCTAAGCGTAAAATTGAACACTCCTTTTTTGTGGCGGAACAACACAAAAAAAATTAGTGTCGCCATGATCAATCCAATTACAATTGGCGGAACTCCAAAAATTGCATCGAACGATTGCGCAGTTGCGCTAACTTGCAAGGCATTGCCAAGAGCGAAGGAACACAAAATACAGAGAATGCAAAATGTTACTGCGATGGGTTTGGATTTTATGTAATACATCGGTCCGCCTCGATACTTTTCGCCGTCATGAACTCTATGTTGCAAAGTTGCTACGATTTCTGCATACTTTAGTACCATTGCTACAAGTGCGCTGACCCACATCCAAAAAATTGCTCCCGCTCCGCCCATAATTATTGCGGTAGCAACTCCTACGATGTTGCCCACTCCGAGGGTTCCTGCAAGAGCCAGCGTCACTGCTGCTAGAGGACTGACGCCATCGTTTGCTTCATTTTTTCGAAAGAGTGGAGCGAGCGTTTTGATCGGATGTCTTACCATGAAAAATCGCAATTTAATGGTGAAATATATTCCGCACGCGAACAAAATAATAGGGACAACCGGACCAAGAATATAGCCATTGATTAATTCAAGTAAAGTATTCATACAAACAGTCTATTCACAGTTTGCAAAGTGTATGAACTTTCGAAAATACTCTTGACTTTACAACAGAAAAATGCTAAACTATAGGACGGTAGCGCACAGCATGATGCGCTAAAATACGAAATCATTTGGAGGAAGAAACAATGACATTAAAACCCCTTGCGGATCGCGTCGTATTGAAAATGACCGAAGCCGAAGAAACAACCAAAAGCGGCATCATTCTTGCCGGCACAGCTCAAGAAAAACCACAAGTTGCCGAAGTAATCGCTGTCGGCCCAGGCGGAGTAGTTGACGGCAAAGAAGTCACCATGACTGTCAAGCCCGGCGACCGCGTAATCACCAGCAAATATTCAGGCACAGAAGTAAAGTGCGGAGATGACGAATTTGTCATAGTCAAGCAAGGCGATATTCTTGCCATCGTCGAATAGCGCTTTTGTAGGGGCGAACCTTGTGTTCGCCCGCTAATAAGTACGCACCCAACATTTGAGCAGACACGAAGTCTGCCCCTACAAAGAAATTCATAATTATCAGGAGAAACTAAAATGCCAAAAGATATCAGCTACGGGATTGATGCCCGCAACAAGCTTATGGTCGGAATTGACAAACTCGCCGACACAGTGAAAATTACTCTCGGTCCGAAAGGCCGCAATGTCGTACTCGACAAAAAATACGGCGCGCCACTCATAACCAACGATGGTGTGACCATCGCCAAGGAAATCGAGCTCGAAGATGCCATGGAAAATATGGGCGCGCAACTTGTCAAAGAAGTTGCCACGAAAACCAACGACATCGCAGGTGATGGCACGACTACCGCTACATTGCTTGCTCAAGCGCTCATTCGTGAGGGCATGAAGAATGTGACTGCCGGTGCGAATCCTATGGTTCTTCGCAAAGGAATCAGCAAAGCGACGGAGAAAGCTGTCGAGGCTTTGGTTGCTAACTCGAAAAAGGTCAACGGCTCTGCTGACATCGCCAGAGTAGGTACAATTTCAGCAGGAGACAACGTGATTGGTGAACTCATCGCTGATGCGATGGAAAAAGTTACTGCTGATGGAGTTATCACAGTCGAGGAGAGCAAAACCAGCGAAACATACTGCGAAGTTGTCGAGGGAATGCAGTTCGACCGCGGCTATTTGTCGCACTATATGGTCACGGATACCGACAAAATGGAAGCCGTCATTGACGACGCTTTCATCCTAATTACTGACAAAAAAATCAGCAATATTCAAGAGTTGCTGCCGCTGCTTGAGCAAGTTGTTCAAGGTGGGAAAAAGTTGTTCATTATCGCCGAGGACGTCGAGGGCGAGGCTCTTACTACAATTGTGCTCAACAAGCTCCGCGGCACATTCGTATGCGTAGCCGTAAAAGCTCCAGGATTCGGCGACCGCCGCAAGGAAATGTTGCAAGATATCGCAATTCTCACGGGCGGACAAGTTATCACCAGCGAACTGGGTCTTGAGCTCAAGGATGCTACGCTCGACATGCTTGGCAGAGCTCGTCAAGTCAAGGTGAACAAAGAGAACACCATTATCGTTGACGGTGCAGGGCAAACTGGCGAGATTAAAAATCGCGTTGCACAAATCAGACAAGCTATCGAGACTACCACTTCTGACTTCGACCGTGAGAAGCTCCAAGAGCGTCTTGCTAAAATCAGCGGTGGAGTTGCTGTAATCAAAGTTGGTGCAGCGACCGAAGTGGAGATGAAAGAGAAAAAGCTACGTATCGAAGACGCGCTCAACGCCACTCGTGCAGCTGTTGAAGAAGGAATCGTCGCGGGCGGCGGAGTTGCATATCTTAATGCTATCAAAGCTGTTGCACCTCTTCTCGATACAGTGGATGGCGACGAAAAAACCGGTGTGAAATTAGTTATGAAAGCTCTGGAAGAGCCTGTGCGTCAAATTGCATACAATGCGGGACACGAAGGCTCAGTCATTCTGGACAACATCCTCAAGTCAGGCAAAGTTGGCTATGGATTCGATGCATATAACGAAGTATACGTTGATATGGTTGAAGTGGGCATCGTTGACCCGACAAAAGTTACGCGCAGTGCGTTGCAAAATGCAGCCAGCATCGCAGCTACAGTTATCACGACAGAAGCTGTAGTAGCCGACCAACCAGAAGAAGCTCCTCCTGCTATGCCTCCCGGCGGTGGAATGGGTGGGATGTATTAATAGCGGAGCAAGGCTGGAGCGTTCGAGTTTGTCGAAAATATTTGAGAAAGAGGAAATTCACTTTTCTCTGAGAGCAAAATTTTTGACAATGACACGAGGGCGCGCAAGCTGTCCAAGACTCAATCGAAAACTTCGTTTTCGATTGGAAACCATACGGGTGTGTTTTCTGCGGCGAAGTGAATTCGCCTACGAAAGCATTTTATTGATAACCGCCCCATCGGCTACGCCCCCACCCCTCCATAAGGGGAATGGCGGTACTGCGTTTTGTCATTGCGGGCTTGACCCACAATCTAAAACACAAAAGCAAAACCACGCTCCTGCAACAGGAGCGTGGTTTCATATTTGCGAGCTAAAAATCATACAATCTAACATGAAAATACTATCATCATTCCTCGCCGTCATCACAATCTTGCTGCTCCTCACGTCGTGCAATCCGACAATTGTGCAACCATCCGGCTATACTGCGCGTGAATTGCTCACGGCAATCACAGCAGAACTAGGTGCAACTCCGCCGACACGAGGAGTCTTTGCTCATGGCGCACAACAAGGCAATAGAGAATACCTCAATGCACGACTATCCGGATTGCTTTACTATGGTCAGGCAGGTGCAAAAATCCATGAGTTTGACTTGCTTGCAGATTATGCAATCCATCTTTCAACCGACCAAAGCGGTTTTGAAATTCACGTGTTCAAACTGATGTGCATTTCCGACCGCGCACAGGTTAGCAAGATTTTACAGCGACGTATCTACTTGCTGCAAAGCAGAGAAGTGCATATATTCAATCCAAGCGGCTATGAAACACACATTGCAAGTGCTACTGTTCATATTAGCGGAAATTTTGTCGTGCTGCTCGTCACGAATGACAATCAGACAGCAATTCGAGTGATTGAACGCAAAACATAATGCTACACAAATTGCGGAGCGAGTTCTCTATACGCCGATTCTACTACGTCACATGAGAGGTGAAATTGCGCTAATTCATCGCGGCTTAGTTGCAAATTGACGATTTCCCGAATGCCATTGCGGTCGACAACCGCAGGGACACCAATATACAAACCTTCACGCCCATATTCACCATTTAGCAAAACGGATGGAGTGAAAATACTGTGCTCATCGCCCAATATTGCCGCCGTCAAGCGAGTCATTGCCATAGCAACTCCATAGCATGTTCCACCCTTGGCAGAAATGATTTTGTCTGCCGAGTTGCGTACTTCCATCTCGATTTGCCACAACTTCGACATGTCAAAGCGCGTGGGATTTTCACTGATTATCGCAGGAATTGACTTGGTCGAGAGAAACGCTTGAGACCACGGAACAAATTCGCTGTCGCCGTGTTCGCCCATGACATAGGCATGGATGTTTCGCGGGTCAACGGTAAAATACTGCCCGATCATATAGCGCAAGCGGCTGGAATCCAGCATAGTGCCCGTGCCGATGACTTTTTTTGAATTGGTTTCAGCAAGCTCCCATACCAGTCGAGACATAATATCTACCGGATTGGTCGCTACGATGTACACTCCATGAAAGCCCGAATTGCGGACATGCGGCACGATGTTTTCGAAAATGGCGGCATTTCGCTGCAGAAGCGACAGCCTGTCCTCGCCAGGAACTTGCGCTGCTCCTGCACAAAGCGCAACAATGTCAGCATCGGCGCAGTCGGAATAGTCACCACTCTTAATTTTCATGTTGCCGTGTGAAAATGACAGCCCATGGCAAAGGTCGTCCGCCTCGCCACGTGCTTTGTTCTTGTCGATATCAATCAATACCATATTGTCACACGCCCGCTGATTGAGCATGGCATATGCATAGCTCATACCAACTAGTCCACAGCCAACGATAACAACTTTGCGACTCTCTACTTTACGCATAAAAATCCTCCGGTCGATGTTGATAGTAGTATCGACCGGAGGGATTTTGTTATTCACACGAAAAGTTTATACTAAAATTTCAATTTTCTCTTGACATATCATGAATTTTCGTGTATACTTGATTTAATAATGTCCTGTCACATAATAAAAGGAGAATTAATAATGAAAAAGTTTGCATTGATACTTGCTGCAGCGATAATATTGCCGTTATTTATAATGAGCTATGTTGCACCTCCAGAAAGTTATTATGATAGCACAGATTGTTGGTTTACAGACACTTGGAATGTTGTAAACAGTGCTCCGTCATGTGAAAACGGCGACGAGATCGTGACTCCTCCCGTGGTGACACCGGGTCTACCATGTGATGATAATGTAACTGAACCTCCTACTATTGCACCTTCAATCACAGAACCTTTGATTGATATTCCGTCCGAGCAAAGCAAAAAACTTATATTGTCCACAGAGCCACATGCTCGTCCTATGCCCGAACTTATGATATGGTCAACAAACGGTGATTTTTCTCAACAAATTTGGAATCCTGCGAGTGAAAGCCATTTTGATTTATACGCTGGAATTGTTATAGCTTCATCATTAACTATCGACGATTTTTTATCCGCCAGACGATTTGTTATTTTATTTGATGAAAAGATACCATTTGAGAATGTGTATGTTACAAATATCCACTCTCCAAACGATTCATTAGGTGAATTCAGAAGAGGTATGAGTCTTAATCATTTTCTCAGACAAGATGATAACAAACTTATATTTGATTTGGCTTTTCTTGGCGCGTATTGCTCTTCAATCATTCCGAACTATGCTTTGGTTTTCGCCGGTATTGAAAACTTCAACATTATAAGCGTTTATCTTGAATACTAAACTCGTTTGATTGTTTTTTCAATTTTTCCGTAATCTTACCGCCCTCTTGTCAAAAATGTAAAATTGTCAAACATATTGTACAGTAGGCAAAAAACCAAGTCGGCGCGTAAGGCTTGATGTGAATGCGGTGCATGAGTGTATAAATTTTATAGGATAGATATTTTCGTGTTAGAAATAACCGGTAGTACAACCGGTAATACAGTAACTGTTCTTAAAACCAGTCCCAGCGGATTGGTGTTGGTGATTTATGAACGAATCCAATGATAATATAGAAACAACATCGCACTTGAGAAATCAAGTGCGATGTTTTATTTTAACAGTGCCTCAATCTCGCGAATTACCTCGGTCACTCCGTCGGTGATGCCATAATCCTTGATAGCGTGCTTGATTTTGATTATGTCACGATATAAAGTGTCCACTTCATGGAGTAAATTTTCAACGGTCAAATCCTCTTCCAGCAACAAATTAGCCAGTCGCAGCTTGGCGAAAAAGTCGGCGTTGTCCAGTTGGTCGCCGCGGCTTGCTCCCATCGGCAGCGGAATGAGCAGTGCAGGTTTGTTCAAACTGAGTAGCTCGAAAAGTGCCGTTGCTCCCGCTCGTGAGATAACCAAATCGCTCATCGCATATAGGTGCGGCAACTCTTCGGTGGCAAATTCGAGTTGAAAATACCCATTCATACCATCAAGTTCGGGTGCAAGATTTCCTTTGCCACACAAGTGTGCAACTTGGTATTTCTCAAGTAGCCGTGGAAGAGCTTCACGCACATGGATATTGATGTTACGCGCTCCGCTGCTTCCTCCCATGACCAGAATGATTGGCTTGTTAGGAGTGAAGTTTGCTATTTGTTTGCCGCGAATCTTGTTTCCTGTGAGTAAACTGTGGCGGATAGGAATGCCTGTGCAGGCTTTTTTGATTTTTTTCTTCTTGACCAATTCGATTGTATCGGCAAAAGCACAGCAGAAAGTATCCGCGTAAGGTAGAGATAGCTTATTTGCCAGCCCCGGACGCAAGTCGGATTCGTGAATGACAACAGGTACTTTGCACGAATGCGCTGCCCAAACAACGGGACATGAGACAAAACCGCCCTTGCTGAAGACAACATCAGGTCGCTCGGCTTTAATGATTGCTTTTGCTTGGCGATAACCTTTGTAAATTTTGCGAACATCGGTTACATTTTTGAGGTCAAAGTAGCGGCGCAACTTTCCGGCAGGAATTCCGATAAAGCGCACTCCATGAGCTGTGATCATGCCCTCTTCCATGCCGCCGGTTTGACCGACATAGACGACTTCATATTTTTCTTTGTCCAAGCGGTCAATTATAGCGATATTTGGCGTGATATGACCGGCAGTTCCGCCGCCCGTGAACATGATTTTTTTCATGACAGCACCTCAAATCTTGAAATTTTCGAACCCATGCGCTCGCAAGCGCAAAATTGATGTAAAGCCCACTTCACTACAAAGTGCAAGCGCATTCTCGTAGCCATAATCCAGCCCTGCAACATCGTGAGCATCCGAAGTGAGCACGAGTTGCGCTCCTCGCTTTACGAGATGCTCCAAAATTAACTTTGCAGGATAGGGTTCACTGCGCCCTGCACGATACATCCCTCCCGTGTTGACTTCGAATATCATTCCCGGTCTTGCGTCAAGGATGGCATCAACTGCCCCGAGAGCAGCAGCCTGATAAAGGGGATGGTTTTGGTCAATGGGTACGCCGCGCTCGATAAATTTTGTGACCAAGTCAAAATGTGCGACTGCATTCACATTTGGGCGCAACGAACTCTGTACAACAGAGTCGTAATAAAATTCGCACATGGCAAGAGTATCGCCGTCGAATGCCTCATCGATACATTTCTGCAGCCGTTCTGGTGAAGCATCGACGGAATAACGCTGTTCATCCTTGTTTATGTTATGCACCGCTCCGATAACATGTGAAAAAGGCGTTGTGTCAATCGTACAATCATAGTCTAACTCTATTCCGCAGAGAACTTCTATTTGCCCGCTATACTTTGCTTGTAAAACATGAATTTCTGCGATATAAGCATCCACTTTATCGTCTTGCAAACTCCATTCGTTCGGATATCCAAGTGGAGAATGCGCCGAAAATCCGATGGAAACAAAGTCTCGCTTGATTGCAGCAAGAATCATCTCCTCGGCGGTCACTCGCCCGTCACAATGATTTGAGTGTACATGTATACTGGAAGCATACTTCACGATTGCTCCTTTTTCCCATGACGGCGAGCAAGCTCTATAGTGATTTCTGCCGGAGTGATGCCCATTTCTGCCATCAAAACGGCGGAGTGGTAGTACAAATCTGCGAGTTCATATATGGTCTCAGCGCGATTGTTGTCTTTCGCTGCGATGACCACCTCAGTCATCTCTTCGCCGATTTTTTTGAGGATTTTATCCACGCCTTTTTCGAAAAGATACGTGGTGTATGAGCCTTCAACGGGATTCAGCTTGCGATTTTGCAGCAATTTATGCAAGTCAGTAGTAGAAAAAACGCCGTCGCTCTTTGTACAATAAAGTTCACTATTAAAACATGAAAAAGCCCCCGTGTGACACGCAACACCAGTCTGAATTACGTCAACAAGAAGAGTATCTGCATCGCAATCACACAATATTCGCACAATTTCTTGACGATTTCCACTCGTTTCGCCTTTGCGCCACAAAGAACTTCTCGATCGACTATAGAAACAAGTGTAACCCACGGAAATTGAGAGATTAAAACTTTCTTCATTCATATATGCGAGCATGAGAACCTCGCCTGAATAGTGTTCACGGACGATGGCGGGAATCAAACCCATGGAATCAAACTTTAATTTTGGAATATCACTCATTACGAAACCTCACATTCTGACTGGGATGTTTTTTGCGGATAAATATGCCTTGAGAGCGGGAATTTCGACTTCGCCGAAGTGGAAAATCGACGCTGCCAGCCCCGCATCAGCTAAATTTTTCTCAAATAACGTGACGAAATCGTCCATCTTGCCTGCACCACCCGAGGCAACCACGGGAATTGTAGCAATTTCACGCACTGCAGCGAGCATTTCGAGGTCGAATCCACCTTTTACTCCGTCCGTGTCGATAGAATTTATAGTCAATTCGCCTGCGCCGTGCTCTTGAGCATAGCGAATCCATTCAAGCAGACAAATGCCTGTATCTATACGCCCTCCGGCGTTGAAAACACTGAACTTTCCGTCTGCACGCTTAGCATCAATGGCAAGGACAACAGCTTGACTGCCGAATTTTTTCGCGCCTTCTTCGATGATTTCACGTCGGGCGATTGCCCCCGAATTGACAGAAATTTTATCCGCTCCGCATTCAAGCAAACGGTCAAAGTCGGCGACAGTTTTCACACCACCTGCGACAGTGAGAGGAATATTTATCTCATGCGCCACGGATTTCAGCAAATCGAGGAAGACTCCGCGCCCCTCGATAGCAGCGTCGATGTCGTAGAAACACAGCTCATCCGCACCGCTTTTGCTGTAATGCGCAGCAATCTCGACGGGACAGCCAACATTTTTTATGTTTTCGAAATTCACCCCCTTGACAACTTGTCCGCCACGAATGTCAAGACAGGGAATTATACGTTTTGTTTGCATTTTTTCACCTCGGAAATTTGCGATTTTATGTATGAAACGAGTATTTCTGTACCCAAATTTGTGTCCAATGTGCCGTTTACGACGACATCGGCGTGCCATCGTGTCGGCTCGATAAATTCGGCGTGACGATAGCGCACTGTGTCGAGATAACGTGCGGCAATTTCGTCCATCGGTTGCTTGTCCACCCAGCGTTTTATGCGGCGAAACATGCGCTCGTCCGCCATCAAATCAACGAAAACCTTCAAGTCTAACTTGTCTCGAATGCAATCAAAATATAACGCGAACAGCCCCTCGATTATCACGATGTCACACTCTGAATTAGCCAACACAGCATTTAAATCCTTGTGAATCCATTCCAAATTCATGCAGTCTGGATGATTATGTTCGGGGTATTCTATGCCTGTGAATGGGGCAATAGTCGGAAAAGTTGGCACGTAATATCTGTCCAAATGTAGCACGATTACGCTGTATTGCGCGTTCAAAATTTCTTTCAATTTCACAGAAAGTGTGGACTTGCCGCTGCATGTTCCGCCGCTAATTCCGATGACAAATGGCTTGTTTTTCATCCCAAACCCTCTATTTCGCTGCCAATTTCGCACGAATCAGCATGAAATTCGGGCGGTGAATATAGTCAGCGTATTTCGGAAATTCGGCGATAGTTTCAGCCCTTGGCACAGGTTCCAGCATTGCCTCGATGACAAATCCGGCAGCAATCAGCGTATTGATAATCTCGGAAATCGGGCGATGGTAGTTGGTGACTTTGCTCTCCAGCCACAGCACTTCACGCTTGCCACCGCTGCTATAATTGCGCAGCTTCCAGTGGAGTTTTTCGTCGTTTTCATCGCGCCCCCACAAATCTTCGTTGGTCGTATCAGTTTCATTCAGAAGCTGAAATGACGCTGTCGCCATAGGATGCAGCTGCGAAAAAATGAAGTAGCCGTCATCGTTGAGCATAGCGGCAACTTCACTGCAAAGTTTGGCGAAATCTTCGATATAATGTAGCGTTTGCGCCGAG
>Ga0123355_10008346_pt1 | contig 15659 bp, 10 predicted proteins | sample TergutEmb28metaG_3_FD_89872 | JGI IMG/M metagenome (GOLD analysis project Ga0123355, IMG submission 89872) | Embiratermes neotenicus P1 segment gut microbial communities from Petit-Saut dam, French Guiana - Emb289 P1 | ecosystem: Host-associated > Arthropoda: Insects > Digestive system > Gut ... | reverse complement strand
TCAACACATATTATGTAAATACCATATATTGTTAACTATTCCTATATCGAGATGGGGCTGCCCCATATGATCTATGGGATGTAAATATAAATAAATAAATAAACAATGGAGAGTACATGTATTTCAGTGGCAAGAATGCCTGTTAAGACGTGTTATGAAATCAGAGACAAATTTGCTTTAAAAAAAAATATGACTTCTACACAAACGTTTTGTAAAGACTCTGTACAAGTACTCTGAATTGTTAGGACTAAGATTTGTTTTTGAACACCTTTTGAATAAAAACACTTTACACTTCCTCTTATTGCAACAGGATATTTTTGATGCCTGATAATCTTACACGAATAACGTAAGAGGTTAAAGGATGTGGGTGAAAATTAATTTGCAAGTAATTGTTGCTTTTACTAAAAATTAAAAAATTGCTTATTGTGAGTTGTATATAACGAATGCACTATAATTTTCATTATTTTGAAGAACGGGACAGTATGGTAATAATTACAGATATGTGTATTTTCCACCATTAATGCATAACAGAGATTGCAATTTGTGTACAATTTTTAGAATGCTTTTATACAGTTGAAAAGTTTGATGTTTGAATTAACAGTGTAGAAGCTAAGACAATAAATATGCTACAGAACTGCAGAGTGTATAAAAACATTAACTCGAATCAACAAAGACCGATCGCGTTTATCAGATTGTGATAGTCTGCCTTTTTACCGACCCACATCCTCCGATCTGTCCTGAAATCTGCTGAACTAAAATGGAATAGTATGAAGAATGATAAATGACGTATTCGCAGTTTACTTATACCATTTTAGTACAATACTATAAATACGTTAGATATATAATGAAATTTTAAACCCATATCTCCGTACAGTTTGCCCTATATTACCTTCGAAACTTACGCCAGAAGTGAAAAAAAAAAATTTCTCTTCTACATTCCAGCATTACATCCTAGAATTGGAAGCTTCAGATTCTCTCTTTAGCGGAAAGGCGAGTTCCGATAAAAAATCTTGATACTACTGCGTAACATGAATTCCCAATTCCTGTCTCTAGCACCCAAACTCGGGTTTCGGCTAGAATTGTTAGCCTTAAACTTTCACACTTTTGAGCACATCAGTTCAAAAAATTAAGGTCATCAGATGAAAGAACACATCGTGTTCAAGATTTTCTACAGTAAGTTGCAAACATCTCAGTTCTAGTCCTTAAAAATATGTTACATCGTGTACCATCTCTTACATTTACAAAGCAAATAAAAATAACAGTCATCAAGCTATGAGAAAGAGTAATTCATTTCTTTAAATTGAACAATCCTTTGGGAATAATATGAGTAATAATGAAGAGTGTTGAATTAATAAGTCCATGTTTAATAGCATTACCCAAAGCCGACAATCCACTTTGAGGCAGATCATCTTCACTATCCGAATCTTCTTCTGCGGGTCTCAGTATTTCAGCTAATCTCTTAACGTCTTGGTAGTTAAATTCCATTTTTTAGCACAACACAGGTAAAACAATTAAAAGTAACGATATTATATTAACTATACTCTTCTACGTTCTTCCCCATGAACCAAACAGCAAATTATTCAGGCTATCCAGACAGGGTTGCTATGGCAGTACCGATGTTTTGTCGATATATTCGTGTCCATTTCGTTGAGTCGAAGAATAATCGTTCTATTGGGCTACGTCACAGGCTGACTGTTGCACAGGCTTAACAGTCACTCGTAGTCTACAGAGGCTGTATCGCTTGTTTCATTATTTTTACTATTCTTTTTAGGAATGTTCCTAAAAATTACGCTTGCAAATCAAGCACGGAAAAAAATTAGTCGAATCATTGAAATGTGCACAATCAACTGTAAGAGGCGTCCTTTAAAGCATGCGAGTTCTTTCTTAAAGTGCCAAACTTTATGTGATTTCTTTAAAGCTGGAGTTTATATCACGGTTTACCTATACCGATTATCTTGTAAACCAGAGAAGACTTGGAATACGTGCAAGTCAAGATCTTCACCGTGAATAAGTCTGCTATAGAAGCGTAAAATACTCTGAGATTTTATGGGAAAAATAAAATATTTACAAGTTAATGCGTGTTTCAAATCATTGGAGTTAATAAGTTGTCTTTCTAGAGAGAAAACAGATTCGGTTACATGAAGTATTACGTTAAAATAATTATTTTTTTTTTTCCAGTAGCAATTTTGCTGAACGCAAAGATAAGTTGTTCCTATACACCTTACGGAGCATGTGCAAGGAATGGTATTGAAACTTCACTCTCATTCTTAACATCGGCTAGAGATGGACTTAAGAGTTCTGCCTTTTTTTTAAGGTAAGATTCGGTACTCACGAACTACGAGACTGGGTGGGCACCAGTGCTTGTCGGGGCTTACTGGTGGAAAAATAAATCTCCTTTTCTTGCCGGGATTCTAACTTCAGATCTTCCAGCCCGTAGCATAAAATGTTTACTGTCTACGTTATCTCGGCTTTGTAGCTAGTTTGCTGTTACTCAATACTGAAGAATAAACAAGCCTTAAAATAAAAAAATAGAAAGATATTTAAACGAACGTACATTTTTCGATTACCATATTACTTTTCTTCAATAATAAAGGTCTGCTGAGAGTAGTATGCTACTAAATAAAATTACAAAAATTTACAAATGCCCAGTTATGCAAAACATATTATAGTCGGCATATTCCGTAAATGTTCCCTGCAAGAAATAAAATAGTAGGAACAGCAATTTATCAAGCGAGTGACATTAAATTACGTTTCGTACCCAAAAGACCACAGAATTCTGGAAGTATTCTTACGGAAATGTGTCAAGTTTAAATGAAAAATATAAGAGTGGATTATCCAGGACAATAGGCTCAATATTTCAATAAGATGAAGGATAAGACATCACTCAACGTTATTGAAATTATAAACACCGAGGAAAGGGAAATATCAGTAAGGCAAATAAGTTACGGTAAACCGAGCAAGTTGAGACAGGACAGACCTAATTACGGTTTAATCCAGGCGTCTGCTACTGTCCGTTCCGCCAGTCTGGCACCAAAAATAATTAACACAGAAGTAAAACATGCCCCACACCCAAATCCAGGCCGGTCACATTCCAAGATGAGCACCCACGCACCAAGTACACACAAACACACACACACACAAAACAGAAAATTGAAACGCCTTTTCATTTCCGGAAAGGAAGCCAATTAAATGCTAGTATTTAATAACTGTACGTGCAATAGGGTAGTTACAAGTCTGCAACATATTCCTTGTTTAATTCTTGCTGTATCTGAGTAACAAGAAATACACAATTTGCTTTAAAAACGTCCTACAAGTAAATGCCTTTATTTCACATGCACGAACGCAAAGCCGACTATTAAAAAATAAATACATTTCATGAGTTTAAAATAAAAAAATAATATCTGGTTACATCCAGTCTAGAATAGATTTCTTCCATTGATTCAAAAGGACCTAAATGTAAGCACTGTTGACATATTTACACTTTCACACATACATACGCACAATATTTATAGTCACCCACCACATCCAGCAGCGTGAGTCATTAACTGTTATCAAGTCAAATGTTACCATAATTTGTTATTCCATGTTAGATTAAATTTATTTCAATAGATTTCAATTGCTTACGTGTAATTAAGACATATTATATTATATTATATTATATTATATTATATTATATTATATTATATTATATTATATTATATTATATTATATTATATTATTATGATTTTTTAGGTTCCTGCACGAATAGATGAAATTCGGGGCGTTCGTGGAGGTAAATATGAATGCAGCAAACCCCTGTTTATAACGGATTTGCCTAAACACTTAATCATCACCTCACCTGCTCTCCCACAAAATGGAGGGTATCCCTAAATTGACAGAAGGATTTGAAAACTCTGAGAGCTTTGCAAAATATTCAAAGACTTAAAAGGGAGCCAAACGATATAACGTTACGGACTGCTACTTCGAACTCTGTAATCCCCAACGTTCAAACGTCTCTTACAGTTTTAATGTAGTCTGATGTCGATTTTCTTATAATAACACATCGACGTCAAACAATTAAATACTCAGCTTCTAAAATAATAATAATAATAATAATAATAATAATAATAACCGTCGTCAGTCACCACGACCTTGATCGAAATCCTTCAGCAGCGTCATCATCAATATCAGAACGCAAAGCCGTTAATCATTGATGCACAACGCATATTTAATTATTATTATTATTATTATTATTTATTGCAATTTGGTTGTTACCCGGGGGCAGTGGTTATTTTACATGTATACAAAATATGAAATTGTTTACTACCAAATTTAAGTCGGGAGGGCTACATGAGAAGCATGTAATGGCAACTTGGAATCTTGGGAACTACCTCAGCATTTGCTTTTAGGCACAGAGAAACCAAGAAAAACCTGTGTCGAGGTGGCCGGTAGCAGGACCTTCCGAATACTGGCTTCTAGCCAGCAGTCCGGCATCTAAAGTTAAAAAAACAGGAATGCACACACAGTACAACAAATACACATAAGATGACAACAATACCCACAAGACAACTACAACAATACACACGGTCAACCAACAACAATTACACACAAGACAACTTAAAACTAGCAACAATACACACGAGACAAATTAATTTAATTTAATATACAAGGTGGTTCAAATATGACCGGGACTGTTTGTGTGTAAATCTGGCGACATCAGTCCCGGTCATATTTGAACCACCTTGTACATAATATATACCCTAGTTTATTTGCCATTTGTACATTCATAATGGGGGATCGCGGTAGCACAGTGGTTAATGTGCTGTGCTACAAATCGGAAGGTCGCTGGTTCGATCCCAGTTAGTGTCAGAGGATTCTTCATTGACATAAAATCCTTCCGATCGCACTATGTCCCTGGGGTCGACTCAGCCTCTAACAGAAATGAGTACCAGGAGCATTTCCTGGGGGTAAAGGCGGCCGGTGCGTAACGCTGACAACCTTACCTCTATCCTGTGCCGTTGTCATGAAATCTGAGAACCTTAACTTCCTGGAACCCTCTGGGCCACTCCAGGCCTGTAACGGGACTGCTTTACCTTTCACATTCATAATGTTTGGTTTTTTCTCTACGTCTTATAAAAGATTCTTGTTTTGTTAATTTTTACATTCATAATACCATAAATATGAGAGGATTTTATGAAAGTTAGTGCACATATTCTTACATGTCGAAAACCTACAGAAATGTGATTGCGTGAATGCGATAAGAAGAGTTATTTTTTTATATTATTGGTTCCTTAAAGCATAAGACAAAACAACGAAATATATTTAAAATACCGCACAGATAAGAGGAAAATGACACACGTCAGCATGTTCGAGATACAGTAACTTAAAAAATTTCACTCTTCGGCATTCCAACACAATTCAAAATAATATTTATAATTTAAAAAGTTTAACGGAAGTGAATGCAGCAATACCGACCTTTTCTGAACAGCCTTTGTCCATGTTTCATTCTACTCTTCATCAAAATGAGTTGAAATTGTACTGTGGCGAAATAGCCAACCGCCCTCAGTGAGGTGCTGCTGGCCAGTTAGATTTCAGTTTATATATGACAATGACTATGTCACCGTCCTGTCTACCACATCAATCAGATCGGCTACGTTGTGAAGGAGAACCGAAGCGAATGAGACTTAAACAAATGTACAAACGGAGTGTAAAATAAACAGGAAACCGAATAAGTTGTTCTGTGTGTGGCTTTTTTTTTTTTGGTTGCTTCAGGTGGCCTACCGCTTTGATTGAAGAAAAAACCTAAGCATAGGTACTGAGGTGAGAATAAAGTTACCGTTGTAATTTATTAAGTGTCACATCATGACAGTAAAGTCCTAGATATTCTTAGTATCGTACTCGATGGGCTAGAGTGGTCAGCTTCACGCCCCGGCTAGTTAATCCTTGAGGGAAGTGCCCGCAGTATCCATATAACGAGGGGATCAGGTGCCTCCCACCTTTGACGAAGAAAAAAATCTCATGCCCATTTGAGACTCTTACCACGATCGTCCACTCCGTAGTCTAGATACCATACCGAATGTGTTATAACATGATCTAAGGTGACATAATGCCGTTGTGTATTTACCAATGAAATGTTTATTTTTATTATCCGGCGAACACAGTATATATCGTATATATTTGGTTTGCTTAATACTACTACATGTTTCGGTTGCCCATATCAGCCATTATCATGTAAGGCATAGATGCAAAGTAGAGTAAAGTGGAGAGGCCTCTCTTTACAAACAGTAGGTATAAAGTTGTTATAAAATAATTATAATAATTATTTCGAAAACGAAGTAATAAGCAACAGGAAATTAATTTAAAATTAGGAACATAATTTACAAATCGATCTCATGTTGTTTATTATTCTTTTTTTTTTTTTTGAACGATAATTATTATAATTATTTACAACTACATACTTACTATATGCAAGGACAGGCCTCTCCCTTTTACTTTTTTTTTTTTCCATGCTGTGCCTGATGACGGCCGCTTTGGACAGCCGAAACGTGTAGTAGTAGTAGTATTAAATAAACCAAATATTCTAGATACGTATATAGTTGTGTTTGTCCCATAATAGGAACAAACAATCAACTGTATTAGCACGAGTGTGCTAGTAGACAAGGTAAAGCCACAAGGAAGGAAATCTTGGAGAATTTTTTAAAGATTCTGAATTTTGATAGAAAACACCTGGCACAAATAAATCACAGACTCACCGGATTTGTATTATTTTGCAGGCGTTATTTTAGGGGCATAATGTAAATAATCGAGCTTTAATAATGCATATTTACAAAGAAATGACAAAGTTGTTCGTCACCCGGGTTACCATGGTTTTAATTGCCATACAACATAAATTTTATATCGAACGTATATGGGAGGATGATCTGGAAATGCTACGTATCGGCTTTGATCATGCACACACAAGAGTTTTCCCATGAAACCGCAAGTGGGAATTCTCTAGAGATGTTACCGAAAGAGACCTGCGAGATCGCCTTCTAGTTACATACGGTGCATTACCAGCCTACATTATTAAATTATTATTTTCTCCAAAAAGTGTTCGTCCTTGCGTGGTTTATTTACCTGAGCATTTGTAGCAAGCTGCGTGGGAGAGTAGAATAGGGTAGAGACTTGAAAATATGCTAGCACCCCGTGTCAGATAAAAACTAGTGCAGTTCTTGTAATTTTATCATTGCTTAACTAACGGGCGCTGGAGTGTTCGTGGCGGAATCGTGCATTACAAGATGCTGACGGGAAGAAGAATAATGAATCAGCGTTAAGAGATAGACGATCCGTGGTCTCGGAAGTAGGTGTGGAACCTGGTAGTATTGCCTGGTAATTGGCTGAACTGCAGACTTGCCTACAGCATCCAAGTTTTATTAAACTGGAATTTTCTACCGCCTGTTATCATCCGTTAATCTCTGCTACTGTTGAGTAGCTTCCTTTTCCTACCTTTCATCCACGCCCATTACTCAATGATCCAGCACGACGGTGCGTCATGTACTCTTTGAGTTTGACGTGCCCAGTACCACATGCCGATTATATGATCTGTGGCCACATGGTTGCTGATGCTACAATAGTGGCAGCATGGCTGAGATAGCCGATGAGAGAGTGTCCAAGAAGTAAGTGAGAGTATATAACATTTTTAATGCTCCGCTGAAATTTTTGCATGGAGTGCAACGTTTGGATTATGATAGTCATTGCATATGTTTGGTTTTAATGTTTTGCGGAGACTTCCTGCTGTTCTTGACTTAACCTTGATACATGCCGAACGCAATTAAGATAGCATACGTACACGTGGAAATTTGTCAAAACATGATATTAAAATAGACATGCAGATATAAAGAAGCATATACCAGTAAATTGAATAATAAAAAATGCTGTGGTTGAGGCTTGCATAGTAATTAAAGATCAAGAGTTATAATTCCAGAATAAAGAAAAGATAATAATGCTCTAGACGTTACTAGATACAGGAGGGTACTGTGGAAGAAGTAATACATGAAGTTATATGTCTTCACCTGTGAAAGAGTAGCGTTTTATTTTAACGTGTACAGCTGACATAGTAAATATTTGTGCAAGACATCAGATTCACAGTGGTCTGAACAAGGTGGTAATTTATTTCCGTCCCTTTCGTGTTTAGTCTTGTATTATGCCAGTGAGAAGTTTTAGAACTGTTCAGAGTTTAGTTGAATAGAAGAAGTTATTTGCATGTACTGCTGATGTAGTGTGGGCACCTATTCTGACAATATTGATGTATTTGCCTGTATTGTTGTCTTGTGTCACTTTGTCTCCTTAAAGTATTATCCTGTGATGCATACACATTTTGGGCCAGTTAGCCTCCAGTTGACACATCCCAAAGTATTGTTGTAGCAGTGTAGATTTTATCATCCAAAGAAAAGAGAAAATCCTCCAGTTTCCTTCCCAGCTTTGGGAGAGAGTTGGAAATTGCATGTTACCAGAGGTTAAGGCTGTAGAGTTTTGAAAGCTTTTTGTACCGATTTGTGCACACTTTGAGAAGTGTGTGCCAGTATTACACAACGTGTGAGGCATTTTCAGTTGCACACTGTGGATACTTCCTTCAGAGTTTTGTATACTCTAGTTTAACATAGACGTCTCCAGTCAGCATAGCATCTTTTTGAAATTCAAGTGTAAGATGGATGCCTTCATTAAAAGCAAGTTACTGTCTTTTTGAGGGGGGGGGGCAGTCTGTATGAATAACTGTACTGATGGTGGTGAATAAGCAAGCTTCCAGTGTGAAGACAGTTATTTGCTGTCAGGATAGTGAACAGTAGCAACATGTTTTGGCAATTGTCACAATATTTTTCAAATTTCTTCACCAGTTTCTTCATGGCTGTTCAGATCTCCATATGCTACACCTTGTTGTTGTTCCTGTTTAAGTATCAGTTTGCAATGACTGATCAACTCCAGTTTCTTCACACGATCTGCAGGGATTGAATGGACTGTTAACAGAAACAGACAAGAAAGGTGCCCATTCCTGCATAGAAATATGAGTATTCATTTTTATTTTATCTGAGTGAGCAATATTATCTGGGGAGGCTGTTCTGGGCTTCAGTTACTTGTCCTCTTCCATGCACTCTCATCTGTTCTTGGACACATTTAAAAATTTCTCATCTTGTGAGGCATGCCTTTACTTGAAAGTACTGGCACATTTAAACTCCTTCTAACAGTTAATAATACAGGAACATTATTTTATCTGAAAACTGTGACTAGACATTTCTCATTGACTTGCTTACCTAATAAAACTCTGACATGCAATGAATATTAACAGCAGTGCATTGAACTGAAACATGTGGACCATGACTTATGGCAAATTGGAATAGCAGCAAGTGCTGCACTGCCTGCCTTCACATAAAACAAATGAAGCAGTGGTGCAAGTTTTCATATACAATAATGCCCTTGTATGTGTTGGAAATTTGCAAGTTGTCCACTGACATCACTGCAGAAAGTGCAAGGTCGCAGTCCCTCAAAATGGATGAAATGTAAACTGTCAAAAGTGTGCACACATTTCAACTGGATATACGCATAGGTACCATAGAGAAACACAGAATGTTATGTTGAAGTTCATGGAGATATTTCTGCAGGGATAAATGTTGGGTATAAAAGTTCTGATTGTGGTGCTAATTCTCTGCTGTGTTGAAAGTCTAGTATTCTGAATGAAAAATGCTGTCCATCTTGTTATTTTCATGAGAAACATGCCTTGTAGATGAAATTGAAAAATTGCATGTGCAGTATTACTCACAGTTGAAACAGTTTTCTGGTTCTATATTAAAGAAAGAAATACAGGAATGTGAGTGCAATACAGCCCATGTAAAAAGTTGACTGTCTTCTTGGAAATGGCAGTTACTTCATATTTGAAAGCATTACATATATGAAGTAGTGCTTTTGTGTGTTGGGTTGCAGTAAGTTATTGCACATGAATGGGGTTTTGATACTACCAAGTTTTAGTGCTTGATGTACTTAATTTATTTTGTTTTCATGTACAGTTTGGAGGTATCACTTCATGAAAAGTATTACTTTTGCAACTAAAGGAAATAATAGTAGTATGTGTGGAACCCCCTGTCTACACCTGCTGGTAGAGGAGGTTCGACTAAGTGAAGTAAATGTTTGGAAGCAACAGAGAAATGTTATGTTTCATAGAACATCTTTTTAATGCAGTAGTAATATCTGTAACATGCATCTAATTGTTTATCACCTGCTGCCCTACTTTCTATGAGGATACAACAATATAGGACTAATCTCAGACAAGTTTTCATCTTAGAACTCTTCAGTGTTCGATCAGGGCTCAGCACATCACAAGTTCCAGGTGGCCATGGTGCCTAGAAATGTTCTTTGCCTATTACATTCCAGAGTAATTACTTTTAGCTATTTTCGTTATTTATAGTTATGAATATCCCAACTCAACAGTGATCTTGTACCATAATGTCTCATCTTTCTGCAGTGAGCAATCTGAACAACGAAATCTCTGTGTAATAGGTATTTATGTTCAAGGTTTGGCTTGCATGCTGACTAGAAGATGCACACCAGTTGAGATGAATCACTGACATAACCTGATGGCAAATAAATTTGTGGTGCCTAAATTTTTAGTTTGTTTCCTAGTCTAAGGAAAAATTTGTCATGCCCTGTATTAGATATTGTTCTGTTGCTACAAAGGAAACCATTGTATTTCAAATGGGACAGGAAAAACTTCTTTAAATATTCTGTCACAGCTACAAGGTTATTGGACCTTTTCATTCATTCGTTTTTTTGAATCTTTAATATATTAGGCATTCATGTGTTCCACAACTAAATGATGCCATTAAACTTAAACTGAACTTACATCCCTTTTACAAGGAAGTACAGGAATTCTAAGCTGGTGTTGGTAATATATGAGAGTAAGTGGAAGCTGTTACATATGTGAAGAGTGTACTTCCACTTTAAATTTTGTGTCAGGAAGGTGACTGTCATTTTCATTGATTCTACCTTTGACCATTGGTGAGGGAGGAACTGACCATTAGGAACACTGGAATGGCTAATGAAGTTCTGTGCAAGAACATAAATACATGTGTGCATTCAAGATTTTGTGTTAACAAATCAAAGATTCTCCATATATACATATGGTAAATGTTTGTTTTGATGTAGGTTGTAAGGAATAGTCGATCTCTCAAGAAGCAACTTTTGAATATGGTGATAGAGTTGTAGGGTGAAATGTACATAAATGGATGTTGTGCACACACATTTGGAAATGTCATTGCAGATAGAAAATTTTGAGATGAAGACAGCATGTTGGGGTTTGGCCAGATATGTGTGAGGGAAATTGGTAAAACTTTCTGGGAAATGGGTCCAGCTTTCCAAGGTGGCCTTGCTTTAAGTCGTCACTTCTGTGGATCCAATTCGAGGCTGAAATATAGGTGTGTTTAAACATGAGTATGTTAAATGTGATGTCGTGTGTGTGAACTTCAGCTGCTGTGTTTATTGTTTGTACTTGTGTTGCAGTGAGTTGAAACGGCGCATGAAACAGGAGCAGAAATCGAAGGAGAAAGCAGAAAAAGAGAGGACAGAACAGGACTCAAAGAGCACCAAGAAGAAAGATACCACCTCTGTTATTAAAGAAGATGATATCAGCCCCAATGTGAGTTAAGTTCCAGTATGTTATGGTAGATGGCATAGCAGCTTCAATGTAGTAATTGATTCTGGGAATATGTAGAAATGTTGAGACCCAAGGACTCATTCATACAATGTATTTATTTTAGAGATAAGGTAAAAGTAAAGTTGACGATATACCAGAGAACCTTGTGCTGGAGGTATATGGAATGGAAGTGGAACGTCCCATGTTAGAGGGGGTCATTCTAAATCAAATTGCCAGAGGTCAGAACCATATCCTTTGGATTTTAATTAAATTTGGTGCTATACAACCATATCAATTTATGAACCTGTAGTTGTAATAGTTTGTGACTTGTTGCTGTTTGAATATGTAAAATATGCGATTTTATGATCTGACCTAATGATTTTAAATTGCTTTAACTGTGCAAGGCTTAAGGTTTTCCTTGTGGTCTGATTGAGGATTGCAGTCTTTTGGGATGTAATGCTGCGTTGCTCCCAGTGCTCTGAAGAAAGGATCTTGAACCTTTGAAAATGAAGGTGACATGTTCAGTCAACATGTTAGCAACCACTTGTCTAGCAACAAAGTGTCTCATCCCAGAAGATAGATACTGCTATAGTTTGGTCTGTAAGTGAGATAGGCAGTTCAAATTAGTATCATTTGAAAGGGAATTGAATTTACAGGGAGGGGGTGGAGGACCTTTCCAAGATCATCTAGTTTGACCTGTGACCTTGAATTTCACAAAGTACTGTTGAACACTTTATGAATTATATTTTCTGCACTCACATATGCTTTAACCTTTCAGTACTGGCCTCAGTGCACTATTTGTTCATTCTCTAGTCTGTTGTCCTTAGACAGGACCGTAGACTGTTCCAAAATGAATTCTCCACAGAGTGCTGATGCTTCCTCTTTCAATTTACAGTATCTTCTCTTTTCCTTAATGCCATCCAATAGCTTCTTACATCTTCTTCCTCTCCTTCCCATCACTTATACCCTTTTCTTTATCTTTTCTTCAGTAACATGTTTTAAAGACAGTTCCTGTGCAAGATGTGACCAGTCCAGTTTGCCTTCCAACTTTTTATTGTTTGTAGGATATTTCTTTCTCTTTGACTCTTTGTAATACTTCATTTCTCACATGATTTGTCCAACTGATCTTCCCCATCATTCTCCAGTACCATACAAAGCTGTGCTCCAGATGTAGTACTTTACTAGCTTCATCCTTAAATTTAAGTCCAATTTACTGGTGAAAAGAGCCTTCTTCTTGTTGAATGCTGCTTTTGTCATGACAATCTTGGATTTAATTTCACCTTTACATCTTGCATCATTGTGATAATGCTACCCAAATAGTTGAAATATTCTACATTCTGCAGTGGTTTTTGATATATCATAATATGTATTGGGGATGGTTTCCTTGAGATTCTCATTACCTTAGTTTTTCTCATATTCATTTCCATTAAATAGCATTTTCCAATTCCAATTAGTCTTATCTTTCAAACCCTGTAGCACCATTTCTTCCTTAGCTATTAATTAGCACAGAGTCATCTGCATGTTTTACATTGCAAATTACTTGTCTTCCTATTTTGAAGTCTCCAAACCCTTCATGAGCTTCTTTGGTAAGGTATTCACTGTAAGTTGAATGAAATCGGTGACAAAGAGCATCTTTGTTGGTCGTAAAGTCTTCACACTTCTTGTCTTCTCTCGGTCCAGTCGTATTTTAGCGCTGTGATCTGTGTACAGTTTGCTGATCAATCTTTTGTGCCAGTTGATACCAGTTCCCTTTAGGATCTGCATTAATTTGGTCCATTGTACATTGTTAAATGCCTTCTGCCAGTCTGTAAATGAAGCCCATGTTTCGTTATCAATGTCCAATGTTAATTTTGGTATTATTTTCAGTATCCCAATAGCATTGCTAGTTCTTTTCCTCTTCTAAATCCAAACTGATTATTTCCAAGTGCATCCTCAATTTTCCTTTCAGTCCTTCTTCTAAATATCCTCACTACTATCTTTGCTGTATGTATAATAAGGCTGACTGTGCGATTGTAACTGCATTTCTTAGCTTTGGCTTCTGCTTTAAGGCAATCATTGTAACTTCACTGAAATCCTTGGGCTACTCTACAGTTTCATATATGTTGTTGTTCAGTTGTGTCATTAGTGTGAGACCATCTTCTTCCAGTAGTTGAGTACATCACCCGGTACATCATCATCTCCTCTAGCCTACTTATCCCTTATGTCTTTGATAGCTTTTTCCACTTCACATTGCAAAATATAAGGGCCTTTCTCATCTGCATCTGCTTCCTCTTCAGGTTCAACTTCTAGGTTTTGTGGTCGATTAGGTCAGTTGTAGAACTCAGTAATATAATTGTCCAAAATTTTCAGCACTTCTCTCTGATGTATGGTTATATTCGCTATAGAGTCTTCAGTGCCAGTGTGGTGAATCCCACAGTTTTTTCAACCCCAGTTCCTTCATCTTCATGTAATGTCCTATTATCTGAAATTTCATGATATTGTCACATATGCTGTCAAGATACTCCTTCCTGGCCAAGATAAATCAAATAAAAAACTTTCTTTTGAATACTCAACAGCTGGTACAAATGTAAAATATATATATTTTAGCACTATTCCCAGTCCAAAAGGCTCTGGGGAGTTATAATTAATTGCAGGTATTGTAAGTGGCTCTTGTTACAAGCCGTTTGACAGTGCCACCAAGTTGTATGTTACATGCACTTTCTTAATGAGAAGTGGGAAAGGAATTTCATTTTATCTCAACTTTATAATTCTTGGTTTAGAAAGTTAGGTGAAAGTCCTGTTGTTATATCAGTTGCTTTATAGGCTGTGTGACACTGCCTCATTTCTGTTTTAGAAATTTTATCAGGTACTGGAAGATAGAGCTTGAAGTTGTGATATGCTTGAAACATTCTGAAATAGTTTTCATAAGGTTGTATAAACAACTCATTGTAGTGGAATTCTTGATGTAAACGGCAGATGGAAAAGTGATGGTTACTTACACTATTTGGCTGTAATGATTTCCAGTTCTGCTCATCTGATTGGCTTGGAAAATTGATCTAAGACTGTTTATCCAAAGGTTGGTCCATTCTAGAAATTGCTAACAAACCTGTGGAGATTTATGGCCCAGTGATTTGAAAGATAAGGGTGCCAGTACAACACTTACTCCTTGTAACTTGGCAGGGTTCTTAGGAGATATGGCATGTGATGTACAAAAGGGTGATCTTATGTATTGTGCAGTTTTGTGGACAATAATTCGTTTATTTTGCAAGCTGAACTTCAGGGTTTCACTGGAGTAATATGCAAGCCATGACCCATCTATTTGTTGTCTACTTTGATGATTCTACTACCGTGAATTTTAAACGTGTTTGCTAATTTAAGAAGGGGCCTCTCTGTCTGTCTGTCTCTCTCTCTCTCTCTCTCTTACTGCTCCATATGGACAGAATCCATGTGACTGCAAAACATCTGGTGGCAAGAGAGAGTTTACAGTGGCTGCATTGTGGTGATTGTGACTCCATAGCTGTTTGTGTGGGTGGGTCCAATACAGCAAAATTAGTTTTCCCTTGTTGCAAAGTAGGAGGAAGGGGCAAAAATAGGTTTGTTGTAATACAAATTGGAAGGAGGGGGCTGGGATGGCATAGTCGGTATAGCGACTTACAGTGGTGTGGACAATCCAGGGATCAAATTCCGGTAGGGGCAAGATTTTCTGCACCTGTTCACAATGGCCTTGGGGCCTACCGTCCCACCTATAGAGTGGGTACTGTGTTTCTTTAACAGAGTAGAGTGGCCAGGGCATGACATTGATCACCCACTGCCCCAACTAGTTCTGAGGTTAAAGGAAGAGTAGAGTTATACCTCTGCTCCCTGTCTGGGTCTTCGTGGCCTGTTTTAGGGTGAACTTTACCTTTACGATGGGGATGGAAAGTTTTTATTTGATTGCTTTACAAGAGTAAATCATATCTGTGGGACACACAAGATACACACTTACATGCATGGGAAAAGAACTGTACTTCACACAAAGTGTTATTCTTTGTGTTCTTCATTT
>Ga0123355_10008345_pt1 | contig 15661 bp, 9 predicted proteins | sample TergutEmb28metaG_3_FD_89872 | JGI IMG/M metagenome (GOLD analysis project Ga0123355, IMG submission 89872) | Embiratermes neotenicus P1 segment gut microbial communities from Petit-Saut dam, French Guiana - Emb289 P1 | ecosystem: Host-associated > Arthropoda: Insects > Digestive system > Gut ... | reverse complement strand
TTAGCAAGGAACAAAGCTCCCTGATGATGATCTGACAAGATCGAAACATGTCGGAGTGTTTTAAAGTGTTTTAAATGTGTTTTATGTGAAATTATATGTGCATTTGTTGGTTGATAAATTGAAGTGATTCTATGAAAATGCACGGTGCTACAATAAGATTTATAAAAAATCCGTTCTTGTTCCCTTGTGATATGTTCCAAGAACTCAGAATTTGGAAATGAAAAGAGAGAAAAATTTATGAGTAAGTACAAATACAATAACTGTGTGCTTTAATTTGGAGATATTTTTAGTTATGAAAGGTGCCAGGATAGTGTAATTTGTGTAGTCACAATGCTACAGGCTGGACAATACCAGGTTTGAATTCCAGCAGGGAAAGGTGACTTTTCTCTTCTCCAAAACCACCCAGACTGACTCTGGGGCCCTCCAGCCTCCTATTCAATGACTACTGGGATCCTGTCCCAAGAATAAAGCAGCTGAGGCAAGAGGTTAACTGCTCACCTCTGCCTAGTACCGAAGTTAAGAACGAGTAATGCTACACCTCTGCTTTCCCCATATTTTTTCATTATTTTAATTTAATGCCAAACCTCAAAATACCGCCACAAACTGCAGTGAATAAACGGTTAAATGGTGGCAATATATCACGGTTTAACAGTAGTTGACACCCAAGGGAACCACAGCACTAAATTGTACCTTGATTGAAATCAATGTAGAATACATCCTTCCCTCCAAAGCAAAGAGAGATTCCTGTCACACTTCTGTTCCCATCATTCAGTGTCTTGTCTGGATTGCTGCTTGGAGGTTTTGTGTTCTTGTGGCCAATGATCCTGGCCCCTATTCCCACAACGCTGGTGCTGGCAGAAGAGGTGGGTTGGGTGAACTGTTTGCAGGCAACAGCTATAGCCATGTTGGTCACAGGAGTAGAAATCAGTTCAGACTGGAAGGCAGTCCAGAGTCTCTCATGTCCACAGACATCGATAATGTTAATGGAATCCCATGAACTGCAAACAGTGTATATTAACCCTTTAAACGCTGAGTTAAATCCCATCTGCCATTTGCTGGCATTGTTAGGAGCTCACCATATTTTCCACGTTAGCAGGATAAGGGTTAAAAGTAGTTCATGTACTAGTTTAAAAACCTACACCATCTTTTTTTTTTTTTTTGACATTCAGGTGACTGTCAATCATGATGAATTCTTATAATAAAACCAACTAGATGCACTAATTTTTCAAATTTATTTTTGGAATAAAATTCTATATGTTTCAGACAGTTCCCCTGTCCATCATCAGGAGTTCTTCACTGTACACACAGCAATGGTATATGTCATACAGGTTTGCTGACAGCTTGCGAGCAAACCTGTATGACATATACCATTGCTGTGTGTACAGTGAAGAACTCCTGATGATGGACAGGGGAACTGTCTGAAACATATACAATTTTATTCCAAAAATAAATTTGAAAAATTAGTGCATCTAGTTGGTTTTATTATAAGAACCTATACCATCATTCAAATCCAAATAAAGGAGTCTCCCTCAGCAGATGACAAACATTTAGCCAGTCTACAAATTAATTCATTGCTGTAAAATCCAGGATATATTAACAGCAACAAAAATTATCTAACATAATTCACACAAGTAAAGAAGAATTTTCAGACAATATGGAAATACTTTACTTACAAAAGCAAGAAATAGCAGTAATTATACAGCTACAAAGCCCCTAATTCATACCACATATTTGCTTACACTTAATCTGTGTGGTTAAGAAAATGCTCATGCTCAAATGTGTTGATCTGCTGTGGAATGGTCCATACAAAAAGGAAAAGGACATGAAATGGATTCAAGATAATATTTACATCGCCTTTCTTGGACTGACTTTCTTTGCCACATGCTTTGAACTTGCCCCAGCAGCTCTACTCCGTTGCTGGCGAGTGTGTTTTGGACTTTTCAAGGCATTTCTTATATCTCTCTGTGACATCTTCCATCTGGCTTTTTCCAGTTTGTCACATCCCCTGAAAATATACAGTATCACTTCAAGTATGCAGTATAGGGACTCTGGGTTTATTTTAATGACACTGTATTAGCAGTTCAAATTAATACCATTACAAGACAAATAACAGAATGATTATAAATGTTGATTTTGAAAGAACACATGAGTCGCTGCATAATTTAAGAATTAACCAGCATTTGTCTAGAAGAGCTGAGGAAAACGGACAATTCTCAGGCCAGGTTGGCTTGTTGCATGGCCAAAATTCACACCGGGATCTCAAAATATGAACTTAAATATAATGACTAATGATGGCATAAAAATTTTGAGCAAAAGCATGCAGCCTGTACAAATTTACTGTATTAATAAATGCTACATCGAATGAAATATTCTTCTACTGAGCACATAAAACAGAACAGGACATTCCAAACCAAGATGATATAAGAAAATACTTAACACTGCAATAGAAAAGTGATAAAAGCAGCTGCCCCTTATTGTAAGAGAAGCAGAATAGAAGCACATTTTATTAAAACAGGCTAAAATGGGAAACAGAAGACCAGAACTACTGTGTAAAACATAACTAGTAATTACTGAAACATTGGTATATATAGTACATTGTACAAAATGTTATTTTCAAAACACTGGAAAATAATCTTTTAAAGTTAAAGGGAAATGGAACAGGATAATACAGAAAACAATAAAAGATGGGATAAATTAATCACAATTCATCAGTGTAAAACAAGAATCTGTTGTGCACTATTCTAACAAAGAGCATAATTCTAAACATATAAAAAATGACTGTACACCAAAATTCAGTGCAACTCATCACCCACCCACCCATTTATCTGTTTGTTTTTTAACAACATGTGCACATTTCGCTGCATTCTATGTATGTGACACAGACTCTGCAGACATACAAAAGTCAGATGATGTGGCTAATTATATTAAAAAGCATGACTGTACACAAATCCTGCATTACAAAAAGAGATGTGAAATGTACTAATGTAACTGCCCCATACATTAACACAAAAATGACAGAACTTTATGCATCAGTCTATGATATGCAGAAACTTAAAAACAAAACACTGATAATGGTGATGATGATACATAAGTCATAGTGGTAATAAAAAGGTTATCACAGTTACACAAGATTTAAGCTAAAAGATCACGTACCATTTTCTGTCACTGTCTTCATCACCTTGTGATGATCTAATCAAATCATCCTCTGCTTCTATATCTGAGTTGCTATCACTACTGAACTGCAAAATCTTATTTGCCTTTGTTGTGCACAATGCTGGATTGTCAGTGACTGTTGAATAATTCTGTCCTTTTATATCTGGGGTTTCTGTTGTGGTTAGATGCTCCCTCACTGCATGACAAGGTGCAGCAAAATCCATATTCTTATGTAAAAAATCTCCTTTATTATTAGTTTGTCTCTGTAGATGAGATTCTAATCTGCAATCTTGCAAATTCTTTTCAGGATGCAACTTTTTCTTAACATATCTGTCCTGATTTTCCAGACCTTCCAAATACACATTGGAGACCGCTGAAAATGCTTCTGAACATTCTTCGTTATTCTCCCTTTCAACTTGCAACAAACTTTGTGAATTCTTCTTTTCAGTAACTGTCTGCAAACAACAGATAAAACATAATAACCTGTAAGTAACTTCTAACAAGAAAAAGACAACTTCCAAGACATAGACACAGATGGGGTAATATTAAAATGGATCTTAAAGAAGGGGTGTGGAGGGAGGGTGTGGAATGACTGATCTGGATCATGATGTGGACAAATGGAAGGCTGTAGTAAACATGGCAATGAACAGTTTGAAATGTTCCATATTCAATGCATTAATTAGATGCATAAAATATATTAACAGATAAACAAATGAACTTTGATTTTATGGATGCAATTTTATTGCATAGTGGCATCAACATGTTCACTGTAGAAGATATATCATCACTCACCAATATGGATCATAATTCACCACACATATCTTCTATGTACATCACTCCACAAATCATGCTCCAAACAACAGTTTTTAACTTTGGATATTTTATAGTCACTACTATTTTATTTTATTATTCAACCTTAAATTTAAACCAAAAACTACATGATTTTTATACTGTGCAGTGATTTGGTCACATTTTAATTATATTTGTATACCGTGAAGATGGCCACATGAGTGGCTGAAACATATCGGTGACCACTATGCAATAAAATTACATCCATAAAATAAAAGTGCACGTGTTGATCTTTTAACCTTTTGGCACCGGAATTATTTTTTTAATTTTAGCACACCCTGTATATAAAATGTGGATAACACAGGAACCAAATATGTTAGATTTATGAAACAAAATGCATTTTGAAGAGGAAAAAACGGAGAGTATATACCGTGTTTAAACTATTCAGTACCTATATTTGTTGAATAAATATATAAAATGCAATGTTTAGAGGTTATCGGTACGGTACGACCACTATAGTCGTTGTTAGGCGTCAAAGGGTTAATATATTTTATGCATGGCAATGAAATTTTGAGTTCCATAAAATGCAGAAAATTTCTTGATTGGCTGAGGAACTGTTAGTTTTACAAAACCTTATGCTTCCCTTCCTCAATGTTGCATCTTATCCACGTTTTGAAAGAAAGGAAACAGGTTCTTTCCACAGACAGAATAGCAAAGCAAGCTCTTTCATAAAAAATCTAGAAAAAGGTAAAGTTGACCCTGTCCATGTCATGAAGGAATAGGGGAAGTGGACAAATAGCTCCACTCATTCTTAAACTTGAGAGTAGAGGAGGTAAGTGGTTAACTTCAGACTCTGGAAACAGGCCACAAATTTATTTTTTAAGGTACAGAATGGGCCATGAAAAAGTAGCCCGCCTTCCGTTTTGCATGTGTCCTTGTGATATTCTCCCTGGCGTTAGTATGTATATTGCGTAGAGTGTTTGAACAGTTAGTCAACAGTCGTGCTGTCACCATGTTGAGGTATACCTGATGCAACATAGTGATTTTGAAAATCCCCCCTCATTGTGGGGGGAATTTTTCTCTGGGGACACTTGAAAAGGACAGTATGTGAATCAAATCCGCACAGGATACAGGAACTGAAGGACATCAGCCACACAGTTGCAGCCATCAAAATCACTATGTTACATCGGGTATACCTCAACATGATCAGATGTGCGCAGCTGTGTATTGATGCAGGAGGCAACCACTTGCAACATCTTCTATAATGGTACATCCTTTCAGCATTTGGCTACTGCATTAATTTCTGTATTTACACTACGCTACGGACCCGGGCTACTTTTTCGTGGCCCACCCTGTTTATGGACATCTGAAGTGGGAACTTGAAATGGATTGTCAATTCACACAGGAAATTAGTAATTATTTCTCTCAGTGTAGCCACCCACCAGATGTAAATTCTTCTATAACAAAATTAAAATGGCAAACTTATCCCTAGACTGTACAATTGGACATAGTTTACAAACCTCACTGGAATTTCCAGAAGAACTTCTGTTTTCTTTATGTGCAGCAGCTGCCAAAAGACGTGGCGATCTTCTTCTGCCACAAGCAGACTTCTTCCTTTCCTTATTAGATAAATGTTCTTCACTTTCTCCATTTTCAAAACTAAGTTCTTGGTGTGTAAGGTCATTATGAATATCAGCAGCTTTTAATGACATGCTCCTTTCAGCATCATTGCTTACATTTTGTTTCCCATGAGTTATCAAGCTCTTCATTTCCTTATACTCTGAATTTTCTTCCCAACAACTATTGAAAGCAGCTTCAAGCAGAGAGCTGCTCATAATACAAGGAGAATGTTGAATTTTCCTGCCAACCTTTGCAACTTCTAAACTCCGATTTAGTGAAGAGCTGTCTGCTGATAAGACATCACACTTGGCAATTGTCCCACCATGTTTCTGTGTAATGCTGGACACACTGGGAGGAACGAGGGCATCGAGTTCTTGTAATGGACCAATGTTACTTGTACTAATGCCAGTTTTTTCACATCCCAAGTCATGGTGAACTTCATCTTCCTTTTTGTCTTCTAGAGTTCCAGTATCCAAATCCCAGTAGGTATCAAAAGCTCTTTGAAGGTAGGAGTCAGAAATGCCATCATTATCTTCTAGATTTGGCCCTGCACTTATCCCCTGCTGTTGTGTATGCAGGTTTTCTTCCATTATTCCTCGGATCTTTTTAAGACTTTGTTGTTTATCAGGACACTGTCTTTTTTGTGGCAGATTTTTGTTGAACTCAAATGTGCTCTCATTCTCAGTATCAAGCCAATATTCTGCATTATCATTTTTTTCCAAAATTGAGACCAATATATCTGTACAGTTCATTTCATCCTCATTAATTGCTATTTCACATCTGTTCCAATCCCTTCTCCTTTTCCTGTTACTCATTTCATTTTCAGAACAACTGGAATCACTAGAGACAGATACTTTTCGTTTTCTTCTCACACTGCACTTTACAGCTGTGCATTTACCCAAACCTTCCCGTAATTTTTCATTCAAATTGTAGGTAACAGGTGACACTAAACCCTTTTTTGTTTTAAAATTAGAGTTAACAGGTGACAAACTAGTCTCATCAGTAAGAGAATAAAACTCCAATTCCTCAGCATGCGCACTATGAGGGTCTGATAGCTCCTTGTTTGTTGAACCACAAGATGACAAATGAAGGATTATGCCTTCCCTGCCCATGGAGTCTCTGACAATGTCTGAAGCTGCAGAAAACTTCAGACCTTCCATTCCTGCATACTGATGTGCTGCAGAACTGATTACTTTGTCTAATATTCCACTTTTGTTATTCTTCAACTTCATAACCTCATGGGTAGTGACCAAATGCTTTGATAATGTATCACATTGATCCTGTTTATCCTTCATTTTACTACATGCCTCAGCTTCACATAAATTTAATACATCAACTATTATATTTTCTTTATCATATTTAGGAGAATCAAGTATGTCTGGACTAAGCACACATGCTCCTGCAGCACTGGATTCCTCACTGGGTTTATGGGACTTTTCTCCACTTACAACCCGTTCAACTGTATTGGCAGTGATGCCACTGCTAGATACTGAAGTTAAGCATTGATGGACTTTCATATCAGATGATTCCAGTTGGTTGATAAGATCACTGGGTGATTTCTGATTACAATCTTGCACTGGGTTCTGATGGTTTCTGTCTACAGTTGTCTGCCGTTCAAGGCAGAATTCATCTAACATGTCATTAAGTTGTGTGTCTATCACAAGGCTATCCCCAAATAAGCTTGGGCTTTGGCTGTCATTTTCAACATTGCGGGTGTAGTCTCCTGCTGAAATTGGTGATGAGAAGAAATCTGAGCTCCTTCTCTTGTTATTTGTCTTTGCTGGAATAATTTTCTCATTATTCTCCAGTTCTTCACAAAGGGAACCTAAACTAGAACTGACATTTGGATTAAGTATTTTATCCTCCACATTTACAGTATCTTTCTTTAATAGTTCAATCTCATCATTCAGATTATCATTTGATAAACATGCATCAGTGTCAAGTACACTTACAAACTGTACACTATTTTTATTCAGTGGATTGTCTGTTATTCTATGCATAGATATGGAAGGCCTTAAGCATTGTTCTTTACTGTTGAGTGTGTCTGTTTTACTAGCCACCTCACTACTCACATTTCCTGAAGATGGTTCCCAACCAATCTTTGATGTATTGTTCTGTTTAAACTCCTGAGTTTTTTCATGTAGCTTACTCTCTGATATTTCAAGAGGAGAACTGAAATAGTCCATACTCTGATTCATTTCATTGGATGATTTATCAGACACTGTATTAGCAAGAGGGAGAATAATGTCAGGTGCTATGGGAAGCAGACTCTGTTTGCTTCTGCTTTCTTCTGATGAACAATTAACCCTTCTAGAGTGAGTGCTGTCTAATTTATTACATTGAGTTTGATTTGTAGAGACAGATACACCTAGGTATGGTGCATTTGCAATAAGGGTTCCAGAAAATGACATTTTTGACAAAATATATTTTTTGGATTTACCACTGTTTCTAGTGGCAGAATTTTTCTGGGAAATTTTACCAGAATCCACATTAGACTTCTTTGCTTTGTGCAACCCATAATGAAGAATCTGACTTGTTTGTTTCTGTGGAGAATTATTTTGACTGTAATTTGGTGATGGTGACAGAATGCAATCCTCATCACTTAATTGGGAAGAGAGACGTTTAGTTCTCATTTTCCCAGCAGTTGCATCCTTTAAATTTGTAACTTTAGTTCTTGAAACAGAATGATGTAACGAACATCTTGTTTCATATTTTGGCAACCCCTCATTTGTTTCACAGAAGGAGATTTTTGACTGAATATCTTCTACTAATGACAGACTGGACTGAAGTTGAGATGAAACAGACGACTGGCTGACGGTTTGTTCAAGATGTTTCGAAGACCCATTATGGAGTGTAGACTGTTGCTGTGTGTTGTAAATACTTTGTTCTGATGGCAACTGACTGTCATGAACTGATACATCACTTTCTTGATCAGACCATTTAGCATCTGCTAAACCTAATTCTTTCTGAAGGAAAGAACGGGCATCAAATATTAACAATGATGCAGCCTCCCTTTCAGTGAGTCCTTGACGTCCTGTAATCCACACATTTCTTAACTTATTACGCTGTTTCACGTCAAAAGATGTTTCTCCATCCAATTCTTTGCAACTGCAACAGTGAATAACATGTCCTGTTTACTACACTATGAACCTTTGTCAGCCACATAATTTACTAATGTCCAGGCACAGTCATGGTCCAGCTGGCCTGATGCAATAGACCTTTAATGTATAACACATTTATTTTGAATCATTTTACTATTTTTACACACACACACACACACACAGAGCATTACATATTTCTCACTCTAACACACATTTCTACCAGCTAACAATTTAAAAAACTGTTGTATTAATGAATATACAGTATTTTTTTAGATATGATGAAACTGATTACTTCAATGCCTCAAGTTGTCAGGGAGTGCCAGCAACTTGATGTTTCCTTTCCAGTAATGTCCTGTAATATTCTTAAGTCTTAAGTAGCAAAATTCACTGGAGAGTAATAGATAAACAAAACCTGTTGTAAGAAGTAAAACACTAACCTCTGGAAGGGCACAGCTTTATGGAGGGCATTTTCTAGAACATAAACATCTGCAGCTGCAAGATCAGCAAGTGTAGAGATGCCTGCATCAAACAAGGCTCGTGCCCTCAGTCCATTCAACCCATCAAGCCTCATCAAGTCACAAAGTTCTCGCTGGACACCAAACTGGAGGCGATCTTGGAACTGGGAAATAAGAAGCTCCATGCTAGACCATCCAAGACGTCGGCAAAACGCTGTTACCATTCCTAAATAAGGTAGTTTAAAACAGTGTCATTATATTGAAACAGACACCAAAGTGTACAACAGTCTCATACTAGAACAGCACTTTTTATTGTTCATGTTTCTCAACTTGAGAAATTAAAGAGTAAGTATCATGGCTATTCAAAAGTAAGACAATTATACTCAGAGACTTTAGGGAACAGAAATGACAACATCAGAAAATATTTGTGCTGACCATGTTGATCATCGTGCAGTTACATTTTGTGTTCACTTTAGGAAAACTACAACAGACATGTTGTACACCACACAAGACGTTTGTGATGAGAAAAGCTTGACAAATGCTTGTTTTTCCATTCTCTCTCTCTCTCTCTCTCTCACACACACACAACACATAAAACCCTGTATTAAGGCAGGCAATCCACAGCAGTGCAGCATTAAACAGATGGTCCAGCAGCGTTCTTAAACAATGTTATCACAAACAAAGTTAAAAAAATTGTTCCATGACTGTGCAAACTGACTTCAGGGTGAAGACAGAGTGCTGTTACTAGATTCCAAAGTTTTTTAACATCTAACATGGACTGCACTGAGTCACAGAATATCAAGACGACACAGGTCATTCTGAATAACTTGGTAATGTGTTTGTTCATAACACTGAGCTGTTGAGAAATAAATGTGGGTGTTATATTACAGTCCCATTTCAACACAAGAAAACTGCCAATGGAAAACTCCACATTACCGCCTGCTTCCATCTTCAGGGTCTAGCAGTTTTACAATGGTATCTATTTACCAGTCAGCATAAAGTAACATCCCAGAAGACTCAAATCTTTGAATTTTTCAGAAAATAAAGACACTTAATTATGAAATACACATGAAATAAATAAGTATTAAATGTTATGGAGGAAGTGAATAACACACTTATGTGTTTCTTCTGAGAGTATCCTGAAGACAATGGCAGCAAGCTTCTCTGAAACATCAGCAGCTAATTATCAATCAACATGGCAACATCTTCACCAATAGGACTCTGAAAGTCTCAAATTGATTTGTTTCATTGTCAAAACTAAAATAATAATCACCTGCAAAAGTAGAAGCTGATTGCTGTAAAGACTGCAGCATGCCTCTGGAGCAACCAAATTTCCTTGCAACAACAGGCAAGGGAATTTCATTAACCAGGTCATGCAATGCAAGAGCTGTATAAAATCGACGATGAACAGACATCTTTTGTTCCTGAAACATACACAGTACACTTGGTGTAAGAAAACAGAATATATTCTGGATGTGAAACAGCAATGACTACATTTGATCCCAAGATTTTCTGAATATACCACAATTCACACATATCATAATAAATCAAACATGTTGTGGTGCTCTGCAGGGTTACTTAAAGCATGGAATGCAGGAATGTTACAAGGGATTAAGTGTAATGCACCTTCCTACTTTCAGTACTCTACCAATACGTGGACTAATTGCTATCTTCTAGACATAAAATGTTTACAAATACGACTGATTCTTGGGAAGAAGGGGGGGGGGGAGAAGAAGTTTCAACACTTCTTTCAATACATAATTCTTACCTGTTTAGGCGTGCTGAGGGAAAGAGTGCCACGCATGGCTCTCACCATAAACCGCTCATCAATTCCCACCAACTCTCCAACCCTTTGCATGGTTGATGGCAGTTGTTCCCACAGATTTAATACCTGCAAGTATGAGTTACACCAATATACTGTAGCAATATAAAGGTAAAGGCGAAAGGTAAAGTGATCCCGTTACAGGCCCGGTGTGGCCCAGAGGGTGTGTAGAGGTATAGCGCTACTCTTCCATGACTGCGGCACTGGAAGGGGGTGAGTGGTCAGCAGCATGCCCCAGCTGCACTTTACCCCCGGGAAAGACCCGGTACCCATTGTATAGGAGGCTGGGTGGGCCCCAGGGCCGGTCTGGATAGGCAGAAAATCTCGTCCCCACCGGGATTTGATCCCGGACCGTCCAGCCCGTAGTCAGTCGCTATACCGACTGTGCTACCTGGCCCACATACTATAGCAATATAATTACAGAAATTCTTGACTTCTTCAATGTGAGTCACACGCAGGTTACTACAGCAGCAGCAGCATATATTTTGTGTTCTTTATTTTCAGCTCTAATACTTACAGTTCAGATTTAAACAAACTGCAGCCCAACTTCTCTTCCACATAGCTCCCAATACACCTGAGGCATTCATCGTATTGTGGAACAAAGGTTTACACTCCCTGCTGATATCAGTCTCTGTCCTGTGTCACCAGTCATCTTGTCACAAAGGTTTCCACCTCATGAAAACCTTCAAATTTGGGCCTACCAAGATTTCACATCAGAGCCCATATCAAGTTCGCTTTAGATAGCCACTGTCATGATATCAAATTAATCATTTTTTTTTTCGCATGTTCAAAAACCAATTGTGAAAAGTGACTATTAGCTTTGTCATGCCTGTCTGTCCCCCATCCACCTGTCTGCATGGGACAAATCACTCTGACAAGATAAATTTGTGTGAAAATTGATACTGGAGACTTCTGCTAAAGTAAATCAATAAATAGCAATTTTGTTAGAACTGGACAAAACTGACAGACAATTTATATGAAGATTTAAGTACATTCAAGATGATCTTTTTCAAATGAAGCCAACTAGGTGCACACTACATCTTAGTATATTTATTTCAACACTGGTATTTTTCACTCTGTATGGGTGGCTGTCTGGTCGGCCGACCAGACAGCCACCCATACAGAGTGAAAAATATCAGTGTCGCATAGATACAATAAGTTCTCGTGATGATGGGCACATAGTTGCCCAAAACATGTAGAGAAGTTGAAATAAATATACTAAGAAGTAGTGTGCACCTAGTTGGCTTCATTTGAAAAGGATTATACAGGGATGCACAGTCAACAAAACATACATTCATAATGACTTTCATGACTAACATTACCGTGGTTACTTTTGTTATCAAGGTTACCATTCTTCCTGCAGTTCTGAAAGAGTTCAAGCTTCTGCTGCAGTGTATTTGAGGTCTTTGCTCTTCTGGGTTTGCACACAGCATAGGTTGGTAGTTGGTTACTGATGTTTAGGGACAACCTATCAGTCCTATGCCACTTGACATTCCAGAAGAGTGAAGGCAATTCCTATAGCTGCTATGCTGTGCTTGACCACTAATGTTACTACTGATTTTAAAGCTACCATTTTTACTATGGTTACCAATGTTCTTTTGTTGCTATGGTTATGCAAATGCACCAAAAAAGTTCTGCTTTACAGACATTTCTTATCTGTTCAGTTTCTGACCTACATTATTATGCAAGTAACAATATAACTTACATGTACCCAGTCCAAGTTTCCCCATTGAGAGCAAACACTATATGGTGTTACCTGAAACAAGACATGGCAGAATACTTCAATTTTGCATCCATGATATTCACTGGTTACACCCAATGAAGTACTTGGTGTAACAGTATTATCTGAGAAGAAAGGGGCTGATATTAGAATGAGAGACAGTTTGAAAACATAATTTACTGTTTCTCATCTTACCATTATGATTAATGTACAATTTCTTTCCATGTTACTGCATAATGCATAGTATATTCTATCAGTAAGAGAGATGGGAAAATTTTAAAATGTAATATATTAGTTTAAATGTGTATAAGCACTTATAAAAAACACGGCTCTTGTGAGAAACTACAGCATGTGTATTACCACTTCTCTGTGTGTCGTATCAAAATATTGTACAGTTCAACACATAAATACAGAAAGATGTTGTAATAGATAAGACTGTGCGGTTCACAAATAAACAAAGTTTCTTGACCCTACAGTTCAGAAAATTACACGATGTAGCAATTGAAAAAGAACCATGATATGAATTAAGAGAACTATTCACAATAAATCACACTGCACTGATTTATGTGCACAGGACTCTGGGCCCATATGCCCTATTTAAAGTTTTTTACTTCATTTGTATCCTGTTCCTTCACAATACTCATCACTTATTTGCTATTTCAGGACTGCCCTCTGTTTATACTTCCTTAGTGGCTCTGACACAGGTCTCAATCACAGTACTTCATGGATTCACTTCTACAACATTCACATAGCACTACGCAATTCTACAGTTGCGATCATCCCTTCGCTGTGTCGTTCAACTCCACTGTTGCCATGCCTCATGCACATGGTAGCTTCGGTACAACTGAGCCTCACTCACGCTATGTGTGACTTCAGGCTCTCCCGTTGTGAAGCAGAAGAGAACTGAACTCTTCTGGGGTATTATGCAGCAAGTAGTGGTAATTCCTTACCAATGTTTCGGGACCGAGCTTGACCCTTGAGGATGGGACCAATGGGTTGTCCCGAAACGTCAGAAAGTAATTACCACTACTCACTGTGTAACAGGCCAGAAGAGCCCAGTACTCACTCAGGTTGTCCACTTGCCTTATATGCCACTTTTTGCAATTCTCAAATAATCTACTCTTTTCCGGCTGGTCCCTTCTAAAACACTTTGGAAGCATCTGTCTCTCCCTTTCTCATTCAGGAAGGGTCAACATGCTACTTGGTGCTGCTGCATCCTGCCACAATATTTACAAACAAACAACTGCAAATAAGAGTCTACATTACAATAGTAATGAGAATTAAAGTATTCATTGTTTCTTAATGTGCTGGGATTAAAAAATAGACAATGCAGATATTAACCCAATAATCAGTATCACTTGTATCCTTTAAAGCTGTCCTCGATGGATCTTCAATTCTTCACATGCTGCCAACCTTGGAGAACTGTACATTCACAAATACATTTAAGGGCACCATAAATTTAAAACCCCTTCATCTTGGACAGCAGTTGGAATTAAATGCAACTGTAAGTAAATTAAATATTGAAGGATCTGTAATGAATAAATACCTCATATATTATGTGGAGATCAGTGTCAAAAACAAAACACTGACGAGCCCTCTGCAGCTCGGCGAAAAGAAGCAGACCCTCATCTGGAGGAAGAGATGCAGCAAGACAGGCAAGACCTAAGGGTGTTGGTACATATGTAAGTCCAACACTATTTTCCTCTTCCTGAAGTCGAATAAGCTCACTGGCTTCTAGGAACTGAACACATGCTGATATGGGGTTTTGCAGATTGGGTTTTGTCATGGCAAGCAATGTGCAGTTTGTGTACTGAGCCACCTGCTGCGGGGTGCATGCCACACCACTGGCAATCACCTAGAACAAAACAGCAAGTAATAGGCAATTTGTGTACTGAGTCACCTGATATAAAGTGCATGCCACATGACTAGCAAATCACCTAGAACACATTAAGTAAAGACTGGAGCCAATACTTCACAAATCATAACCCCTGTTACATTATAAAACAGTCTGTAATGTGTCTGCCTGTAATAACTCTTTCTTCCCATACAAAGAGACAGAAAAAATGGAAGCACATAAAGGCAGACAGAAATCCTTCCATTTATGATGGTTCATTACATATTCCAATGATATGCAATAAAAAATCTAGAACAGACTTAAAATATAAACATTATGTACATCTTGGTATGGCCAGAATGCATGGGATTAGAAGCTTCTCAGGTTTACAATGAAAGGGTTAGTGACAATATTAACTTCAAAATTTGCACCTAGTTTTTAAAACCATACAACCAAGACTTTAGCAAGAGAATCATGGAAGCATAAAATGTGGCATCTCACATTATGAAAATTCTGGTTCACTGTATTGCTGCAGAAACTGGCACTGAAGGAAAAACCACACACACACACACGCACACGCACGCATGCACGCACACACACGCGCGCGCGCACACACACACACACATACGCACACCCACACACAAACAAACACACACACACACACACACATGCAAATGCACACACGCACGCGCACACACACACACCCACACACAAACACCCACACCCACACCCAAACAAACACACACACGCAAACGCACACCCACACCCGTGCGCACACGCACACACACACACACACACACAGATAAACATAGTTGAGTAAAGAGAGACCAACTTGATGTCACTTGTTTTATTATTTCTTTATTTAATGTTCAACATGTTTCGGATGTTAATACATCCATCCTCAGGAGCTTGCGACTTATGTGCTGAGTTATGTCATGGGTTGTATTGCTCTGGTTCGATGTGTGTTGGTGTTACGTTGTGGTTTGGCTGTGGTGGTGTGGTATCCGTATGCAGGTTGAGGCACTAGTGAAGCAGTAGTGCTTCAACGTGCATACGGATACCACACCACCACAGCCAAACCACAACGTAACACCAACACACATCGAACCAGAGCAATACAACCCATGAAATAACTCAACAAATAAGTCGCAAGCTCCTGAGGATGGA
>Ga0123355_10008344_pt1 | contig 15662 bp, 11 predicted proteins | sample TergutEmb28metaG_3_FD_89872 | JGI IMG/M metagenome (GOLD analysis project Ga0123355, IMG submission 89872) | Embiratermes neotenicus P1 segment gut microbial communities from Petit-Saut dam, French Guiana - Emb289 P1 | ecosystem: Host-associated > Arthropoda: Insects > Digestive system > Gut ... | reverse complement strand
CCTTCTGACGAGTCGATGCACAAGATGTCGGCTCCGGCCTCTACAAGGGCGGGGATGCGCTCCTCATAATCGCGCGTGTTGATGCCCGCGCCGACTACGTAACGCTTTTGCGCGTCGTGCAGTTCAAACGGATTCTCTTTGTGCGAGTCGTAGTCTTTGCGGAAGACCATATGCGCGAGGTTGCCGGACCTGTCCACGATGGGCAGGCTATTTAGCTTATGCTCCCATATGATGTCGTTTGCTTCTTTTAGTGTGGTGCCGGCCGGTGCGGTGACGAGTTTGTCGATCGGCGTCATAAAATCGCGGACTGGCTCCGTGCCGCTCATTCTGCTTACGCGGTAATCGCGGCTTGTGACAATGCCGAGAAGCTTGCCGGTCGAGGTGCCGTCGTCGGTGACGGCGACAGTTGAGTGACCGGACTTTGCCTTTAGGGCAAGAATGTCGTTTAAGACGCAGTCGGGCCGGAGGTTGGAGTCACTGATTACGAAGCCGGCTTTGTGCGACTTGGTTTTCGCGACCATCGCCGCTTGACTTTCGATCGACTGAGAACAGTAAATAAATGACACACCGCCCTCTTTTGCAAGCGCGACGGCCATTTTGTCGTCGGAGACAGCTTGCATGACGGCGGAGGTTAGCGGGATATTCATATAAAGCGCGGACTCCTCGCCGCGCCGGTACTTCACAAGCGGCGTTCTGAGACTGACATGCTCGGGCGTGCATTCCGCGCCGGAAAAGCCCGGGACAAGTAGATACTCGCTAAACGTGCGTGAAGGTTCGGTGAAAAAATAGGCCATGGCTGGGTCTCTCCTTTCATTTTCGTAGTACGTTAAATAATCATTTATTATAACACAGCTTGCCATCAGAGGCAAACTCTTTTGAAAAGTTTTGCATTTACTATAAATTATAGGTATACAGGGCATAGCACTGATGGAAATTTCCCACAAAGGGGGAGAAACCGCAAATTTGCGGGCGAAAAATGTCGTTTCTGCTATATATAATGTAGAGGAAACAGCATGTAGCACACCGAAGCATCGCTGACCGCAAAAAAATGTTTTAATTTTATTCATTAATTTGACATAAAATAAGGCTATTATGTTAAAATATAACACAGATTTCTCTGGAGGGTTTAACGTTATGGACTACAATGATGATACTCAAAAAGGCGCGGAGCTTCCCACAAGCGCGCGGCCGGGCGTACCAAAAGATCGGACGGACGCGCCGCTGATCTATATCGCGATCCCGATCACCCCGCCAACGCAGGACACAGCGCCGGAGCCAGAACCGCTTGGATGGAGCGAGCCGCTTTATTCTGAAGCTACTGCAGAGAGTATGTACTCGCCCGGCATAAGCACGGCATATAAGAGAGATGTTTACTCTGCTCCTGCCATGACTACTTCTGCCCCGGCTGAGAAAAAAGGAGGCTTTTGGCTAAGGGCCTTGTGCCTTCTGGTCGCGTGCGCAATTGTAAGTGCGACGGCGACATTCGGCGTTATGGAGTTTAGGGTCAGAAGAGGCGACTTCGCGGCGGTCAATCAAGTCGTACTCGGCGCGGACAACAGCGCAGACCGGCCTGCGCCTGCTCCTTCGCCGGTCGTAGCCACGGGCGAGAGTATGCTCGCGCAGGATATTTACGATATGGCGACCCGGCAGGTCGTCAGCATTAAGACGCTGCAGCCAAGCGGCGGAGGATTCGGCGGTTTCTTCGGTGGCGGCGGCGGTCCGGCCACGAGAGTACCTGGAGTGTCCGGCTCAGGGTTTATTATCTCAAGTGATGGGTATATCCTTACAAATTTCCACGTTATCGAAATGGCGTATATGAACAACATGCCGCTTGGCGTGGTCATGCTCGACGGAACGGCTTATGAAGCTAGAGTCGTTGGGTACGACGCGGACAGCGACGTCGCGGTTATCAAAATCGACGCCGTTGGTCTGCACCCTGTCTCTATCGCCAACAGTGACGAGATTAGGGTTGGCCAGAGAGTTTATGCAGTCGGCAATCCGTTCGGCGAACTGGTTTACACAATGACGGAAGGAATCGTATCCGCGCTCGAGCGTGTGGTCACCGTTGACGGCAGGAGCATAAATACATTCCAGATCAGTGCGGCGGTAAATCCTGGAAATTCCGGCGGCCCGGTCTACGACACCAACGGCGATGTCATCGGGATCGTCACTGCGAAATTCATGAGTCCGACCGTTGAAGGCATTGGCTTTGCGATCCCGATCAACGACGCGATCGAAATCGCATCGGAGCTGATTGAACATGGATTCATCACCGGCAGGGCGCGTATCGGAATAACCGGTCAGACGGTGGACAGGATGTTCGCGGAATATTTTGACTGGGTCGAAGGCATTTACATCCGGTCAATTGCGGAAGGTTCGGCCGCGGAAACGGCGGGCTTAATGGTTGCCGATATTATAACGCACCTCGGTGATGAGCGGGTAGTGTCGATGGATCAGCTCTCATTTTATCTAAGAAGACACAGAGCGGGCGACACAACCACGATAACCGTATTAAGAGCGGGCCACGAAGAAGTCTTTACAATTACGTTCGATGAGAACCTAACCGCCGGTCAACCACGCAGAGGCTAAATCATATAAAGCGCGTAAAAAACAGGCAAAGCTATTTTGAGCTTTGCCTGTTTTTTGCTTTCCGACTACACCGAGGTTAAAAAGCGATATATTGGACGGACACATTCATTAGACTGAGAAAGAATGTGAAACACAAACAGAAATGACAAGTCAAAAAGCAATTTTAAAGGAAGATATCTGGCCAACATCACAAATGGGAAATAATGGAATCAACATATTGGGGAAAACTTTCCCCAAATCTTTAAACAATAGTGTAAATTACAGGCAGTCAAAAAGCAAACCCACAAATTTGGGGACAAAAAAGCACAAAACGCGCCAGCCTACTAGGCAAGTCGCAATGTAGTAAGTATAGCAACCTAGTACGCGAAGCGCCTGATTGCCGTCAAAACGCGAAAAATTTTCAACATACAAAAAAGTGCAAAAAAACTGGGATCAAAAATCCCAGCTTTTTTGCGTATATTTATTTATTTAATTCAAAGCTTTAAAAATCTCACACCAGCTCCCAAACTGACGCGACGCCCATACCGCCCCCGATACACAGCGTTGCCAGCCCGCGCTTTGCATTACGGCGTTGCATTTCGTGGATAAGCGTTACAATTATCCGCGCACCGGACGCACCGACAGGATGCCCCAGCGCAATCGCACCGCCGTTTACGTTTACTTTAGCCATATCGAACTCTAAATCCCGGGCAACAGCAACCGATTGTGCGGCAAATGCCTCGTTTGCTTCAATCAAATCCATGTCAGCAATACTCAGTCCGGCCTTTTCAAGTGCCTGGCGTGATGCGGGTACAGGTCCGACGCCCATAATTTCAGGATCAACGCCGCCCTGGCCCCAAGAAACAAGTTTTGCAATCGGTTTGAGGTTCAGTTTTTTCACCGCATCGCCGGATGCGAGGATTATCGCGGCCGCGCCGTCGTTTATTCCAGAGGCGTTACCGGCCGTGACGCGTCCACTGTCTCGCTTAAATGCCGGTTTAAGTTTCGCAAGCGCCTCAGAATTGGTCGCGCGCGGATATTCATCGGTCTTAAATTCCACTGTTTCCTTTTTAATTTTAACTGGCACAGGCACAATTTCGCTTTCAAATTTCCCCTCAGCAATAGCCGCCGCGGCTTTTTGCTGAGAATTTAACGCAAATTCATCAAGCTCTTCGCGCGAAATGTCCCATTTATCGCAGATATTTTCAGCAGTGATACCCATATGGTAGTCGTTAAATGCATCGGTCAAGCCGTCATTTACCATCGTATCGACCAAAGCGGCATTACCCATCCGCGCGCCGTAACGAGCAGCGGGCATCGCGTAAGGCGCGGCAGACATATTTTCCGTGCCGCCGGTAAGTATAACCTCCGCATCACCAGCGGCAATAGCCCGCGCCGCTTCAATAACGCCTTTCATACCAGACCCGCAAACCATGCCGACCGTATACGCGGGCGTTTCAACCGGCAGTCCCGCGCCCAAAGCTACCTGACGCGCTACATTTTGTCCAAGCCCCGTGGTAAGGACGCATCCGAACATAACCTCGTCAATATCGCTGGGATTCAAACCCGCGCGTTCAATTGCGGCTTTTGAGGCGATCGCGCCAAGCGTCGCAGCCGGGACGTCTTTCAGCGTTCCGCCGAAACTCCCGATAGCAGTTCGGCAGCAGCTGACAAGATAGATATCTTTCATAGAAACCCTCCTAAATTGTGGACTTTGAGCCTTAAAACTCAAGCTTAAATTAAACATATAACAATAATTGTGGAAAGTCAATACAAAATGTTTCACGTGAAACATTTTCAAAAATTTGCAAAAGCTCTTGAAATGCAATAGACGCATGTGTATAATACATAACCATAGTTGCAAGTTGGAAAATGGCCCGCGCCTTGCGGTGGCGGAGCTATGTAAAATTTAGCATATACACTATATATGGTATAGGATTGAGAGAGGGATAAGGTTATATGGGGAAAATAGTTGCGGTTGCAAATCAGAAAGGCGGAGTTGGAAAGACGACGACATGCGTTAATCTAAGCGCCGCGTTGGCGGAGGCAGGCGTGAGCGTACTGCTTTGCGACATGGATCCTCAGGGCAACGCCACAAGCGGCCTGGGTATTGACAAGAACATTGAGCCGAATATTTATAATGTATTGATTGAGGGCGTTCCGGTCTCGGAAGCTGTTGTGCAGTCGAAATATGGCGATGTTTTGCCGGCAAATAAGATTCTGTCCGGCGCGGCGGTTGAACTTGTGATGATGGAACGGCGCGAATTTGTACTCAAAAACGTACTTGCGACCGTGCGCAATAAGTATGACTACATATTGGTCGATTGCCCGCCGTCGCTTGAGATGCTGACACTAAACTCGCTGTGCGCCGCGGACACGGTGCTTATACCGGTGCAGTGCGAATATTTCGCGCTTGAAGGGCTGTCCGATCTGATGATGACTTTGAAAATGATCAAGAAGTCGTTAAACCCCTCGCTTGAGATCGAAGGGGTGCTGCTAACGATGTATGACGCGCGGACGAATTTTTCGGCGCAGGTCGCGGCGGAAATAAAGAAATATTTTGGCAAAAAGACCTACAATGTCGTCATACCGCGTAACGTCCGGCTCTCAGAGGCGCCGAGCCACGGAGTACCGATCATCGCGTATGACAGGCCGTCGCGCGGCTCGCTCGCGTATATGGAACTGGCGAAGGAAGTTTGCAGAAAAAATCCATAATTGCATTTTCGGGTGGCAAATGTTGGAAGGAGATAAAGGATGAAACAAAGAGGATTAGGCACTGGGCTTGGCGCGTTGTTTGGCGACGCGATGGATGACGAAAGCGGCAACGACTTTGAATACCTGCCGTTGTCACGGTTAGAGCCGAGGCCGGAGCAGCCACGCAATGTCTTTGGGCAGGAGAAGATAGAGGAGCTTACCGAGTCGATCCGTGAACACGGGGTACTATCCCCGCTGACTGTGCGGAAAGTGGACGGCGGGCTTTATCAGATAATTGCCGGCGAGCGCAGATGGCGCGCCGCGCGCGCGGCGGGGCTGAGCGAAGTCCCGGCGCGCATAATTGTGGCGGATGATAAGACGGCGCTTGAACTGGCGCTTGTAGAGAATCTACAGCGCGAAGACTTAAGCCCGGTTGAGGAAGCGCGTGGGTACAAGGCGCTTATTGATGACTTTGATATGACGCAGGACGAAGTTGCGCAAAGGGTCAGCAAATCGCGGCCCGCGGTGGCTAACGCTTTGCGGATACTGACATTGCCGGAAAGTTTGCTCGAACTGATTGGAGCCGACGGTCTGTCTGCCGGGAGTGCGAGGGCGCTGCTCGCATTAAAAGACGAAGATAAAATGCTCGATGCCGCAGAAAAGGCGATGACAGAAGGATTAAGCGTTCGCGAAGTCGAGGCGCTTGTAAAAAAACTTAAAAGAGCTCAGCGCGCAAAACCAAGCGCCGATATAGATGTAAACGTCGATTATCTCGAGGAGGCGCAAAAAAGCCTGTCAGTAACGCTTGGCAGACGCGTCACAGTCACACAGGGCAAGGATAAAGGCAAAATTGAAATAGAATACTATGGCCAGGAAGATTTCAACATGTTGTTTGAAGCGCTGACCTTAGCTGGAGGAGTGTCGTATGAATACCGCTGAAGAAAAAGAGGCGGAGAAGGCCGATCACATTGAGACCAGCACAAAAAAGCGAGTTTCACGGAGGGCCGCGGTGTATTACGCCGCCGTACTGCTTATAACAGTGCTGGCGCTTATTGTACTCTCATATTTTGCGAGCAACCGGCTCAACTCGCAGGCGGAAGACGCATGTGAGCAGACATATCACCAACACCATAGCGAATTACAGTAAAATTTCTATCCTCTTCTTTTTCCACAAAGGAAAAGAAGAGGAAAAGTTTCTCCCCAGCAGAGCAATCCTCATCAAAGCCCGCGAAGCGTAGCAAAAATTTTCTTTTCCACAAAGGAAGAGGAGAGAAAAAGGTGACAAAATGATCGACATCAAACTAATCCGAGAGACGCCGAACGTCGTAAAGCAGGGCCTTTTACACAAAGGCGAAGACTGCTCCGCGCAGATCGACCAAATCCTCGCGTTAGACCAACAGCGGCGTGAGATTATAGCTTTGGCCGAATCGGCCAAGGCAGAGCAAAATAAGCTGTCGAAGCAGTTCCCGGAGATCAAAAAATCCGGCGGCGACACGGCGGAGCTGTCCGCGCGACTTGGCGCGCTTAAAGAAGATATCCGCGCGTCGGAGACTAATCTGCGTACGGTCGAAGCTGACTTGGGCGACCTGATGCTCCATCTGCCGAATCTGCCGGACGATGACTTAAAACCTGGCGGCAAGGAGAATAATGAGCCGATCCGGTACCACGGCGAACCAAAAGAGTTCGACTTCGAGCCGAAAAACCACGTAGATCTCTGCACAGACTTGGGACTAATCGACTATACGCGCGGCGCGAAACTCTCTGGCAGCGGCTTTTGGATTTACAGGGGTCTCGGTGCAAGGCTGGAATGGGCGCTGCTAAACTACTTCATCGACACGCACATAGCAGACGGGTATGAACTGATACTTGTCCCGCATATGCTTGAATATCAATGCGGCGTGACGGCGGGCCAGTTTCCAAAGTTCGTCGACGAAGTGTTCAAAATCGAAAACCCGACTGATGAGCGAATGCGCTACATGCTCCCAACCGCCGAGGCGGCGCTCATTTCGCTGCACCGCGACGAGATCTTGACAGAGAGGGATCTGCCGAAGAAGTATATATCATATACTCCGTGCTTCAGGCGCGAGGCTGGCACTTACGGTTCAGACGAGCGCGGGATGGTGCGTGGTCATCAGTTTAATAAGGTCGAGATGGTCCAGTTCACAACGCCGGAAGGGTCTGACGAAGCATTCCATGAACTTGTCGGCAAGGCAGAGGCGCTTGTCGCCGCGCTGGGCTTTCATTTCAGGACGGTAAAACTCGCCGCGGGCGACTGCTCGTCCGCGATGGCGCGGACTTACGATATCGAAATACTTATCCCGTCGATGAACGGTTATAAAGAAGTATCGTCCGTGTCGAACGCGCGCGAATATCAGGCGCGGCGCGGCGCGATGCGGTTCAAACGTGACGGCAAGACGGAGTTTATGCACACGCTCAATGGCTCCGGCCTCGCGACAAGCCGGGTCCTGCCCGCGCTTGTGGAGCAGAATCAGCAAAAAGACGGCAGCGTTGTGATCCCCGAGGTTTTGCGCAAATATCTAGGCGGGATTGAATTGCTTACACCAGAGGATCGGTAGAATGAAGACGCTAATAGTCTTTGCCAGCAAATACGGCTGCACGGCGGACTGCGCAAAGTCTTCTTTTTGCTTCTTTTTCTTTTCCAAAAGAAAAAGAAGAGGAGGTGTCTAAAATAGCAGACGAAATAAAGAAAGCGCGAAGATTTTTCTCAGAATTCAAAACCTTCGCGGTCAGAGGAAACATGCTCGACATGGCGATCGGCATTATTGTCGGCGGGGCGTTCACAGCTCTTGTGACATCGATCGTCGGCAATATTGCGATGCCGCTGATCGGGATGTTTATCGGCATAGATTTTACCGAATGGCGGATCGAACTGCCGCGGCTTTACGGCAATGCCGAGCCAAGCAGTCTGGCGATCGGCTTATTTCTAAATAATCTGATAAGCTTTATAATCGTGGCGTTTACCGTGTTCCTGTTCGTAAAAGGCATAAACCGGCTCCGCAAGAAACATGAGCAAGCGGTTTCCCCGTCCCCGCCGGAGCCGAGCAAAGAAGAACTTCTGCTCACCGAGATCCGAGATCTATTAAAAGAGGCGGCGCAATGCAAAGAGAAAATATAATAGTCGCGCAAGGCGCGAAGGAATTGGGGCAAGACTTGCCTCCCAGGGCCGCCGCGGAGTTTGAGACTTACCGCGAGTTACTTGAAACGCACGGCAAAAACGTCAACTTGACCGCGCTTACAGACGGCGGCGATATCGCGCGCCTTCACTTTCTGGACTCATTGGCCCTGCGCGGCGCGGCGGACTTCAAAGGCGCGCGCGTGATCGACGTCGGCAGCGGCGCGGGATTCCCCGGCGTGCCGCTAAAGATCGCAGAACCTTCGATGTCACTGACCCTGCTCGACGCGGCGATGAAACGCGTCCGATTCTTAGAAGAGCTGTGCGATACCCTTCGTTTGCAAGCGGACTGTCTGCACGGCCGGGCGGAAGAGTTGGGTCATGACGCGGTACACAGGGAGAGTTATGACATTGCGGTGTCGCGGGCGGTCGCATGGCTCAGTGTACTGTGCGAGTTGTGCCTGCCGCTTGTAAAGGTTGGCGGTGTGATGATTGCGATGAAAGCTGAAGAGTGCGACGATGAACTGCTGGGTGCGTGGCGCGCGATTGAAAAGTTGGGTGCGGTGCAGGAGCAGTGTTTCCAGTACACAATCCCTGGCACAGACATAATCCGCCGTGCGATAGTAATCCGCAAGATATCGCCGACCCCGGAGAAGTACCCGCGCAGATTTGCAAAGATAATGCGGGAGCCGCTTTAACCACGAAGAGGCGGCCCGGATATCCAAATAATGTTTGTTTCACGTGAAACAAAATAACGGACACCCCCGGTAATGAATTACCGGGGCGATGCCGCGTCGTCTAAGGAGAGACTTATGCTAACACTGACAAAAGAATTGCTAAATGAGCCGGAGTTTCGCAAACTGGCCGCGGAGATAACGACCGGAGAACATCCGGCGGTAATCTCCGGCCTGGGCGAGATACACCGCGCTCACGCGGCCGCCGCGCTCAGGGTTGCGACGGGCCGACCCGTTGTGTTGATCTGCGCGGACGAAGACGAGGTCGGACGAATGGCTCCGGCGCTTGCGGCGTTATCGGATGAGCCGGTGCAGACACTGGCGGCGCGCGAGTTCACATTCCACAATGCGGAAGCCGTAACGCGCCAGGTGGAACAGCGCAGGATCGGAACGCTGTCCCAGCTGGCGGAAGGCAAGTCTGCACTCACGGTCATGTCAATAAGCGGGGCGTTGCAGCGGACAATGGGATTGGAGCAGATCCGCAAAACTTCGCTGACAATAAAAGCAGGCGGCGCATATGATTTAGATGAAGTCGCGCAAAAACTGGTGCAGAGCGGATATAGCAGAAGCGAACAGGTCGAGGGGTTTGGACAGTTTGCAATACGCGGAGGGATTTTAGATTTTTTCTCCCCGGCTCACGATCAGCCGGTGCGTTGCGAGTTCTTCGGTGATGAGATCGACTCGATGGGCTTCTTTGACGCGGACACACAGTGCAGAGTTGAGAATCTCAAGGAAGCTAAGATCGTCCCGGTGGCCGAAACGCTTCCAGCTTTGCACCGAGGCGGCGCAGAAGGTCTGGTGGTAGAGCTTGAGGAGTTAAAAGCAAGACTTGAAGATACGGAGCAAAATCCCGCGTTGATAGAAAACCTCGCCGCCGATATCGAAAAGCTAAAAACCGGCGCGAGCTTTCAGGCCGCCGACAGGTATATGGAGCTGATTTACCCGTTCGCAACCGCGCTGGACTATCTGGCGAGCGACACGCTTATAATCATCTCCGACCCGGCGCGAGTAAAAGAACGGGCGGAAAGTTTCCACAAACTGCTGGCGCAGGACACGCTGTCACTGCTGGAGGCCGGGATACTGGAGAGCGGCCTTGTCCGGTTCGCCGAAGACTGGGACGGGTTTGCCCGGTGGCTGGAGGATCACATCGTCATAATGGCCGAGAGCTTTGCCTCATCCACATACCCGGTAACTCCGCGAAACGTTTTCCACATAAACGCAAAGAGACTTCCGTCATACGGCGGCAGTTTAGAGACGGCAAGTTCCGAGATCGCGCATTACGCGCAGACGGGGTACAGGACAATTGTCCTCTGTCAGGACAAGCGGCGCGCGGATTTTCTGCGCGAGTTCCTGCAAGAGCGCGGAGTTCCCGCTGGGCTGGACTATACGCTCGCGCAAATCCCAGAGCCGGGGCAATGCGTCCTGACCGTCGGCGCACTGCCGGACGGCATGGAGTACCCCGGCATAAAACTAGCGGTGATAACCGAGGGCCAGATACTGCAACAACATCTGCCCCGACGGGCGAAGAAGAAGCCGAACAGCAGAAAGCTTGAGAGTTTCACGGACTTAGCCCCGGGCGACCTTGTAGTGCATGAGCAGTATGGCATAGGCAGGTTCGTCGGGTTCTTCCGTCTGCCGGTAGACGGCGTGCAGAAAGACTACATCAAAATCGCGTACGCAGGGACAGACAGTTTGTACGTCCCTGCGACAATGCTCGACATGGTCGCAAAGTATATCGGCGGCGCGGTCGATGAAGACGGGACGCCGCGCGGGGTAAAACTCTCAAAAATGGGCGGGGCCGACTGGTCGAAAGCGAAGACCCGCGCAAAGGCGGCGGCGAAGGAGATGGCCGGAGAGCTGATAAAACTGTACGCCGAGCGCAGGCGCATCGTGGGCCGCGCGTTCCCGCCGGACCAGGTCTGGCAGACGGAGTTTGAAGAGCGTTTCGGATATCAGGAAACGGACGACCAGCTAAAGTGCGTAAACGAAATCAAAGCCGACATGGAAAAACCGATCCCGATGGACCGGCTTCTGTGCGGCGACGTCGGTTACGGCAAGACGGAAGTCGCTCTGCGAGCCGTGATGAAATGCGTCCTGGCCGGATGTCAGGCGGCGATACTCGTCCCGACGACGGTTCTGGCGCAGCAGCATTACGTGACGGCGATGCAGCGGTTTGCAGGATACCCGGTAAACATCGAAACGCTCAGCCGGTTCAAGACAGCGGCGCAGGCGAAGAAAATTCTGCAAAAACTCGAAACCGGCGGGATAGACCTGCTTATAGGTACGCACAGGCTTTTGCAAAAAGATATAAAATTCAAAAAACTCGGCCTGCTCGTCGTGGACGAGGAACAGCGGTTCGGCGTGACGCATAAAGAGCGGCTGAAGGAAATCGCAAAAGCCGTCGATGTACTGACGCTGTCGGCAACGCCGATCCCGCGCACACTGAACATGGCGCTCTCTGGAATACGCGACATGTCAACGATAGAAGAGCCGCCGGTGAGCCGCCGCCCGGTGCAGACAGTTGTCATGGAACAAGACTGGGGCGTTGTGACTGAGGCGATACGCCGCGAAGTTTCGCGCGGCGGCCAGACGTATTATCTGCACAACCGAATCGAGAACATTTCACGTGTTGCGGCACGACTTGGCGAGATGCTAGACGGCGTCACAATAGCCATCGCGCACGGCAGGATGGACGAAGCGTCGCTGAGCGAAGTGATGGAACGAGTGTCGGCCGGCGAGGTGCAGGTGCTTGTCTGCACAACGATCATCGAGTCAGGCATAGACATCCCGAACGTCAACACACTGATAGTCGAAGATGCGGACAGACTAGGCCTCGCGCAGCTGCACCAGATCCGCGGCCGCGTGGGCCGCTCGCCGCGCCGCGCGTATGCGTATTTCACATATCGGCGCGGCAAGGTTCTCACAGAGGTTGCGGAGAAAAGGCTCAGCGCGTTACGCGAGTTCGCGGAATTTAACTCCGGGTTCAAGATTGCATTGCGCGACCTCGAGATAAGAGGCGCGGGCAGTCTTCTGGGCGCGGAGCAGTCTGGTCATATGCTAAGCGTCGGGTATGACATGTATCTTAAATTGCTCGAAGAGGCGGTTTTAGAAGAAAAGGGCGAGAAGCTGCCCAAAAGCTCCGACTGCCCGGCGGACCTGAACGTACAGGCCGGGATCCCAGAGAAATACGTCCCGTCGGAAAAACAGAGGATGGATTTATACCGCCGGATCGCGAATATCAGAACGCAAGAGGACAGCGACGAGATGACGGCGGAGCTTATCGATCGGTTCGGCGACCCGCCGCCGGAAGTTCTGGCGCTGACCGCGGTCGCGCGGCTGCGCGGCGACGCGTCGCGCGCGGGGTTCACGGAAATCACACAAAAGGACGGACATTTGCGGATGCGTCTGGCTCAGTTCGACATGGATCGCATATCAAAGCTGTACGCCATGCCGGAGTATACGGGTCGGCTAAGAGTTCTGGCCGGTACAGAGCCGACGGTTGCGCTGAAACTCGGCGGCTCCGCGGTAATAGACGAAGCCGCGAGGTTCGTCAGGGCGTATGCGTCGGTTGGATAGAAAACAAGTAAACAAACAGTGAACAGTATTGCAACGTCCGCGCCGCATGGTATAATAAACCACCTGTACAAACATAGGAGGAAACACAATGAAAAAGATAATCGCGGCGATACTCTGCGTCGCCATGCTTGCGGTGGTCCTGGCCGGGTGCGGCGGGAGTGCACCTGAAGAACCCGACGTTCCGTCGGTCGAAGATCCTGGTGATATATACGAAACGCGGCCCACGTATCCGCCCGAAGGGGGCGCGGAGTTCGCCGCGTTTGCGCCGGACACGGTTATGATAACAACCGAGGGCGGTTTCACGGTGACGTGGGACGAGCTGTACTTTCAGATTCGTATGGGATTTTGGCGGTTTACAATGGGAGGCATGGTGCCTGACCTTACTAATGAGCTTCTCGTGACCAGCATTATGGAAAACGCAGTTGATGTTGTGCTGGCTTACCGCGCGGTCGAATACGGCGCGAGATTGCACGGCGTTGAGTTTGGCGCGGAGGAACTGGAGATGCTTGCGCAAATGCTGACCATTGAAGACGAGGAAGGGTTCATGCTAGAATTGCAAGAGGTTGGCATTTACAGCATGGAACTGTACGAGAACATGATGAGAATCTCATTTCTGGCGCAGATGCTTTTTGAAGAGCTGTACGGCGTGGACGGAAGCGGACTTTCAGACGAGGCCGCCGCAGTGCTGACCGAGCCGGACGGGTACCTGATGGCGATGCACACGTTGATAAGAAGAGAAGAGGGCGACGAAGGCGAGGCGCGGGCCGAGGCGGAGACGATTCTTGCCCGTCTGCAAAACTACACAGGAGACGATTTCACGGCATACTTCGCAGACCTGATGTTCCAGTACAGCGCCGACTTGGGTGGTCTGCAGTCGTTTCCAAATGGATATCTTTTCCAATTTGGGGATATGGTGCCAGAGTTTTATGAAGGGACAAAGGCGCTTGAGATAGGCGGCTTGAGCGGCCTTATCGAGACGGGGTTCGGTTATCATATAATCCACAGACTGCCGATAGATTTTGACGAAATCCCGTTTTCCTACGTTCAGCAGAATCAATTCATTACCCTGCGGCACAGCGCGGCGATGATGAGTTTCGACCTTGTCCTGCAAAACTGGGTAAGAGACTTGAACGCACAATTTTCCGCGGAGTATGATTCGATCAATTTAGCGGAGATTTTTGAATAGACGATTTTGCAAAATGCAAAAAAGCCCCGCGCCTTTTAAAGGCGCGGGGCTTTTTTGTCTCTGATTGCTTACTTACGGTGAAATAGCACCAGTTTGTTCTGGTAAACCGGCTCGGAGGTTATGTTGACCCCAAGCTGGCGGAAAACGTTTATATCGACTTGCGAGAGCATGACGCTTGAATGGGCTTCTGAATGTTCGAGTTTCGATAGCTGTTCCAATGCGAGCTGCGCGGCCGGGTTGGTAGCGGCGCAGATAGAGAGTGTTATCAGAACCTCGTCGGTGTGCAGACGCGGGTTCTCATTACCGAGGTACCCGACTTTGAGTTTTTGGATAGGCTCAATAACAACCGGCGATATAAGGTGTACCCTATCGTCGATACCCGCGAGGTATTTTAACGCGTTTAGCAAAGCGGCGGACGAAGCGCCGAGCAGCGCGGAGGTTTTGCCGGTTATCATAGTGCCGTCCGACAGTTCGATCGCGACGCAAGGCCCTTCGGTCAATGCGGCTTTTTGCAAAGCGGGCGGGACCGGCGGTCTCATGTCCGGGGTCAGCGATGAATTTTTCATGATAAGCTCAATCTTCGCGACGTCGGACTTAGTGGCAGTTCCACGTGTAAAGTCGCGGTTGGTATGAAAATACCGGCGTATAATCTCCTGCTTAGATGCTTCGTCACACAGATCCTCATCGATAATGCAAAATCCGATCATGTTGACGCCCATATCGGTGGGCGAAGAATAAGGGCTGTCGCCCCAGATGCGTTTGAACATGGCATTGAGCAGCGGGAAAGCTTCAATGTCACGGTTGTAGTTGACCGCGGATACGCCGTACGCTTCAAGATGGAATGGGTCAATCATGTTAACGTCGCTCAAGTCGGCCGTCGCGGATTCATATGCGAGGTTAAGCATTGACTTCAGCGGACGGTTCCAGATCGGAAAAGTCTCAAACTTCGCGTACCCGGCTTTGACGCCGCGCTGGTTCTCGTGATAAAGCTGCGAGAGACATGCCGCCATTTTCCCGCATCCAGGTCCGGGCGCGGTAACGATAATAAGCGGGCGCGTGGTTTCTATGTAATCGTTGTTGCCATACCCCTTGTCACTGAGAATAAGCTGAATGTTCGTCGGGTAATCGGAGTCAGGTATGTGGTGCATGACATAAACTGTTACTCCGAGCGATTCGAGGTAAGCTTTAAAACTATCAGCGGACGGCTGACCGTGGTATTGGCTGATGACAACGCTGCCGACATATAGTCCGGTTTTGCGAAACTCATCGATAAGCCGAAGCACATGGTCGTCGTAATATACGCCCGAGTCGCCGACAACTTTGCTAGAGTCAATATTGGCGGCGCTGATAACGATAATGATTTCGGCCATATCGGCGAGAGTTTTGAGCAGGTGGATTTTAGTATCCGGCATAAAACCGGGAAGCACGCGCGCCGCGTGGTAATCATCAAAGAGCTTGCCGCCGAATTCGAGGTAAAGCTTATTTTCAAACATGCCGATGCGCTCTAAGATCTTTTCAGACTGCATCTTGAGATACTTGTCGTTGTCAAACCCAACCTTATACACTAGACCACTCCTTATATTGAAATCAATTAAAAATTATATCAAGAAGAAGCAAGAAGCGTCAAGAAAAAAGATTTTTCAAAAAAATTGAAAAGGGTATTGACATGGGGTGTGGTTGTGTGTTAATCTATACATCCTGCCGGGGCGAGGAAAGCGGTGGGTGTACCTTGTAAATTAAACAATGTAAGAACAAAGCACCAAAAAGGGTG
>Ga0123355_10008343_pt1 | contig 15662 bp, 15 predicted proteins | sample TergutEmb28metaG_3_FD_89872 | JGI IMG/M metagenome (GOLD analysis project Ga0123355, IMG submission 89872) | Embiratermes neotenicus P1 segment gut microbial communities from Petit-Saut dam, French Guiana - Emb289 P1 | ecosystem: Host-associated > Arthropoda: Insects > Digestive system > Gut ... | reverse complement strand
TATCCCATGCGTTTCATCATAGGAATTGTAAAAGCACCCGATGCCACAGTATTAGCAACAGAGCTTCCGGAAATCGTAGCTTGCAGAGCAGATGCGATAACTGCAACCTTAGCCGGACCGCCTGTAGCTTTGCCGGCGATGGCATTAGCAAGCTCTATAAAGAAACCGCCAATTCCTGTTTTATCAAGAAACGCCCCGAACAACATAAACATAAATATAAATGTAGATGTAACATTAATCGGCGTACCCTGTATACCGTCAGACCCGTAAAAGAGATTTATAAATATCTGCTCTGTACTAAATCCCCTATGACCGAAATCTCCCGGAATAAGATGCCCAAGATAAGCATATACGATAAATGCTGCAACTACTGCCATCAGCGGAATCCCTACCACACGGTAAGAAGCGTAAAACAATATCAAAATACCGACAACCGACACATATAGAAATATGTCAGGCAGAAACCAATGACCACGGCTGAGCGTATCATTGAAGTGGTATACATAGAAGAAGAAACAAGCAAGCCCAACAAAGGCTATCACCAAGTCATACCAAGGTACATAATTGACTCGGGTGTTGTTTTTCTTACGTGACGGGTACAGCAAAAAAGTGTAAAGCACAATAAGACCGATAAACGACATATTGCGAACCTGCGGTACCACAAGGTGAAAAGCAAAGGTGTTAATTAGCACAACATAGAGCGTAAATGCCACACACAGATAGCGAATTATCTGCCTTGGCACACCGCTATAGTGTCGCATACTTGCATCTGAGTCAAACTTCGCAGCAATTTCAGCTAATTCTTTTTCACTGAGTTGCTCGTCATCACCGTTAGCCGGTTCATCCATTACAGGCTCATCCGAACTTTGCGGAGTCTCAAGCTCATTTTGTTCAGACTCTTGCAATTCGGTATCCTGTGATTCGATCTCCTGTGACTCGGATTCCGGCACCGGCTCCAGCTCGCCTTTTTCTTTATCTTCCATATCTTCCATAAGTAACTCCCTCCTTAGATGTCAGAGTTAGATTTTGTCTTGCGCTTCGCAGTCTTTAATAGATGTATAGAACGAAGTCTCAAGCTCAAGTGTATATATTAACCGATTAATTAAAATTTTGCCACACATTTTGTCGGATAATTTCAAAACTTATTGGTTTTCCCGCAAAATTCGGTGTAAACATAGCTATTTCTTGCGTTCCAACATACAACACATGCCCGGTTGCGTAAGATGTCAAAATTGTAAGATTGTCCAGTACACGATCAAACCCCTCAATGCGCATACCGCCTCCCGGAAGATAAATAAGAGTCTGCCCATCTTCCGGCATCGTCGGCATTCCTGCACCAAAAGTATAAAATTCTATAGCCTCAAGCACTATCATACCGTCTCGCACCAAAAAAAACTCTGTCACTGGACTTATGTTGACCGAGTGAATATAGCTAATCCGAAATTCTTCGCCCTCACTTATACGAGTGCTAAAAATTACTGTACTATCACGAGCATTTGTAAGCACAAGATACGGCACCTTAATAAACAATGACAGCAATAAGACGGTCACGGCGAGCACGGCTAAAGCCGCACTCGCCACGATAAATTTTCGCTTTAAATCCACTTAAACTTAAGTTAGTTCAGAACGCCGAGTTCACGGAAGAATCTTTCAGCACCCGGATGGAACGGTACACTTACTGCATAAACAGCATTTTCAGGGCTGATATCTGCGCCGCGAGCGTGTCCGGCTTGAACGTCTGCTTGACCTTCGATGAGAGCTCTTACGATGTCGTATGCTACTTGATCAGGAAGGTCAGTAGTTGTAACCAGAGTAGCTTGAACAGCTAGAGTCTGTACAGGCTCAGTTAGGAATGAATAACAATCGGATGTTATTGTAACACGACCATAGAAAGGATAAGATGCCATAAGAGCATCTATTCTCTCATCAGCAATTGATAGAATGCGCAGGTCACGTGCAGTTGCAAGTTCCATAACAGCAACATTCGGAGTAGCTGCAGTTACAAAGAAAGCATCAATCATGTTGTCACGCATAGCACCGGCTGAATCAGCGAAGTTGAGGTTAAATACATTGATATCATCACGAGTGATACCGTGTGCACCAAGAACGTGCATTGCGTTAGCTTCAACACCTGATCCTACCGCACCGATTGATACACGTGCTCCGGCAAGATCATCAACACTATAAATGCCGGAACCGGCATCTACTACGATTTGTACTGTTTCAGGATAGAGGGTCATAAGTGTTCTGAGGCTATCAATAACTCCGGCAGGATTGTCTACCCATATACCTGTACCGGTAAACGCATAGTTCATAACGTCGTTTTGTGCAAGCGCAACGTCAATGTGCCCAAGAGCAAGTTGTTGAAGATTATCTGCTGATGCTCCTGTAGCTGTAATTGTCATATTGACATTAGTTCTGTCAGATACAACAAGAGCAAATACGCCACCTAGCGGATAGTAAGTGCCCGCTGTTCCGCCTGTACCGAGAATCAGTGCAGTGGTAGGAGCCATATCCCATGTGTCTCCGCCTTCAGCCGGGTCATCACCGGTAGCTTCTTGTGCCGGTGGTGTGGTTTCTGCCGGGGGTTGTGCCGGCTGTTGACCTTGTGGTGGTGGAGTTGTGTCTCCACAAGCGGCGAGCAGCAATACTGCTGTCATCATCAGGGCTAAACATACTAGAATTTTCTTTTTCATAATTTCCTCCTCATAATCGTTGCACTTAGTCTCATTACTATGTGCTTCAAACCACAAGTCCACAATGTTTGATTCCTGTATTACACTGCGTACCTGTTATGGTTATTCCCGCTATTTTGATACATTACACTTCATTTGTCAAGTATATTTGCTCATAATCTAAGATGCTCCAAAAAAATCGTATTAAATTACAATGAAAAATGCATAATAAATCACAAGCATAACCCGGATCGTACCATGAATAAGAATTAGGCTGACGAGATTTAATCCCCGTCAGCCCAAATATCTATTAAGTTTATTCTTTTTATTCTTTTATGTCTTGATTTTCACACTGTTGGTTAGCTACACCGCAAGATGTCTTACAAGCTGATTGGCAAGAAGTTTGGCACTCACCACATCCGCCATCTTCGAAGCTCTGTGGAAAATCACGTGTCTCTAAAGTTACTATTCTCTTCATACAAGGTACCTCAACTTTTTATTATTTATTGACAAAATCTAACATACTTTTAGATAATTGTCAATATTTCTCTTACGGTGAGGGGATTCGAACCCTAGGCATAACTGTACTTTTTCCTCATTTTCTTAAAGAAAATAATCGTCATAACAATTCCCAGCGCTTCTGCCGCAGGTATTGCCGCCCAGGCACCGTTTAATCCAAACAGCACCGGCAGAGTCATAAACGCAATAAATACGAAGATCAAAGTCCTAAACAAAGACAGCACCGACGAAACCGCTCCATTGTTTAGTGCGGTAAAGAACATTGATGCAAATGAATTAAACCCCATAAATATAAACCCACCCGCAATAAATCTAAACCCCGCAGATGCCATATCATGCATAGGAACTCCCACAGGAATATCATAAATACTTATAAGCAGATTCGTTGACAAGAAAGCAAGACCCACAGCCGTAAGTGAAAGAACACCTATGAGTCGCAAGCTGTTTGAATACGCCCTCTTGAGATTACCAATGTCACCCTTACCATAGTTATAGCTGATGATAGGTATAACGCCTGACGAATATCCTATAAACAGCGCAGAGAAAATCCCCATACCCGCAAACATAATCCCCGCCGCCGCCTGCGCTTCCGCACCGCCCAGATCCAGCAGCACATTATTCATCAGCACAGCCGTGATACTTACAGCAAGCATTGTTACCATTTCAGACGCACCATTAATACAAGTCCTACCCAACGCTCTAAAGTCGATACTAGGCATAACGAAATATAATTTGCCATTTCTTGCTAAAGTAAAATATATCAGACCCACCAAAGCAGGCAAAGTATATCCAATACTCGTTGCAAGAGCTGCCCCCTGTATTCCCATATCAAGCAGATATATAAACACAAAATTAAGCCCCGCACTCGTAAGTCCACCTATAAAAGCCGTTATCGCCCCATAATGCGCCTTACCCGCAGTAATTAGAAATTGCTGAAACACCATGCCTAGAATTGTCGTCGGCATAAACCATAACAGTGGCTGCAAATATTCCATTGCCATACCACGAATAAAGTCATCAGCACCCAGGATATTTAATATCGGCTCGGAAAAGATCATTCCGATAGTCATTAAAGCAACAGCTGCAATAAAAGCTGTAACCACAATCAGACTAAAATTCCGCCTACCCTCTGCCTCGCGCCCCTCACCTATTTTCTTTGCAATCATGGCGTTTCCGCCCACACCAAGCATAAGCCCTATTGCCATACCAAATGATAGAAATGGAAACACAACGCTCACCGGCGCCAGTGCTATAGGGTCAATAAGTCTTGACACAAAAATACCATCCACGATTCCAAATGTGCTCATTATAATCATGGATAAAATTGTCGGAAATGCAAATTTTAATAGATGCTTCCAGGTCGGAGTTTTGGTGATACTCTCTGATGCTCTAGACTTTTTCTCTCTGGCAGCTTTAAACACCGCTGCATGTTTTGTACTCTTAATGTGATTTTTCGGCATGTTAGTTTATATTTTATCCCTATCCTAATTTGAAAACCGTGCCCTAATGATATGAGCATAAGTATATTCTTCAAGTAACTCAGGCTCTCGTGCATATACCTGTATATCACTAAAAGAACGCATTGCACCACCGGAAAATTTCGAAATATACAGAATAATTTCCTCACCATCTTGGATATCGACAGGCTCAATCATCGGACCAAATACATTTCCTAATCCACCGGTTTCAATATTCGGGGATTCGAATCTAGCACTCGAAGACCCACCGTCGAAACTAATTGTAAAAGTCCATTGAAAACCTTGATAATCCTCTCCACGATAGCGATTGAGCATAACAGCCAATCGACCCTCACTTGGCAAATTCTCACCATTTAGCATAGTTGTGCCTGCGCCACCCTCAATCAGCGTTCCATAGTTATAAACATCTAACCAAACTTCCAAAGTTTCAAATGAATCAGAAATTTCAAAATCAAAAAGAAGAATCTGACCAAGATGCCCCGGCGTAATCAAATCAAGAATCTCTTGTTGATCTTCGGTTAACTCCATCGGGCCGATTTGATTGTGAGACGATGACGAACATCCCCCCAAGAGCAATGCCATTGCCATAATGCACACGACAAAAAGTATGGCGAAAGCCTTTCGGTTTACAAACATATTTACGTCCTCACTTAACAGAAATAGGGGCGACCAGCAGGGCCGCCCCCACAGAACACTATCAAGACAATCTATTTCTTAATATTGAAAAACGTATCCATACCCGGATAAACAGCAGCCTCGGCAAGCTCCTCTTCGATTCTAAGAAGCTGATTATACTTAGCCACCCTGTCACTTCTTGACGGAGCACCGGTCTTTATTTGCCCCGCATTTACAGCAACTGCAATATCAGCAATCGTTGTATCCTCAGTCTCACCCGAACGATGAGAAATAACTGCTGTATACCCTGCCCTGTTTGCAGTATGAATAGCATCTAGAGTCTCTGTCAGCGTACCGATTTGGTTGACCTTGATGAGAATGGAGTTTGTAACACCCATTCCGATTGCCTTTTTGAGCCTCTCGGTATTAGTAACAAGCAGATCATCGCCAACAATCTGAATCTTATGACCCAGCTTCTCCGTCATCAGCTTCCAGCCTGCCCAATCTTCTTCAGCCATACCATCTTCAATAGAGATAATCGGATATCTATCAACAAGCTCTACCCACATATCTACCATCTCTTCAGGAGTCATAACCGTGCCCCTCTTAGGCAAGTGATATTTACCATCTTCAGGCTTAAACCAATCCGAAACAGCAGGATCCATAGCAATCATGAAATCCTCACCCGGCTTATATCCGGCCTTTTCAATAGCAACCATAAGAGCCTTAAGAGCATCTTCGTCAGCAGCAAGATCAGGAGCATAACCACCCTCATCACCAACACCTGACGGCGGAATTACTTTTTTAAGCACATGGAAAACTTCCGCACTCATACGCACCGCTTCACTAAAGGTAGTTGCTGACACAGGCATAATCATAAATTCTTGAAAATCAACACTATTAGCCGCATGAGCACCACCATTGAGTACATTCATCATCGGTACAGGTAGTACATGTGCTGATGCACCGCCGAGATAACGGTAAAGCGGTATATGAAGTGCCTGCGCTGATGCTCTTGCACAAGCAATCGAAGCACCCAGGATAGCATTCGCACCAAGTCTTGCCTTATTAGGCGTACCATCAAGCTCAATGAGCATCTTGTCAATCGCAACTTGATCCAGTGCATTCTGCCCGATAAGTGCATCAGCTATCTCGCCGTTTAGGTTCTCGACCGCTTTCAGAACACCTTTGCCCAAATAGCGTTTCTCATCGCCGTCACGAAGCTCACAAGCTTCGAACTGACCTGTAGATGCTCCCGAAGGCACCATAGCACGCCCGACAGTTCCGTCAAGAAGCGTTATGTCGCACTCTACGGTAGGATTGCCTCTTGAATCCAGTATCTCACGCCCTGTCACATCAATGATTTCCAAATAATCTTTCATAATTAACTCCTTATAAATAAAATAATCATATAATAAAATTTAATAGACACTAAAATCATGTACTTAAGTGCATGGCATTAACCAACACTCGACCCGGTAGCTATTAAACTTTGTCCCGTCATAAGCGCAGGCTTCTCAAGCCCCAGCATATCCAAAATTGTCGGTGCAATATCAGCAAGTATGCCATTTGACCTTAACTTCACATCTGCACCGCAGACTATAAAAGGCACAGGGTTTATCGTGTGCGCCGTCTGGCGATTTATGCCATCAGCTTGAAGCATCTCATCGGCATTGCCGTGATCTGAGGTTAAAATCAAATACCCGTTTACCTGCCTCACAGCTTCCGCAACTTTCCCTACACACTCATCGACTGTCTCAACCGCCTTGACCGCTGCACTAAAGTCCCCGGTATGCCCTACCATATCACAATTTGCAAAATTTATGATAACTATATCATGTTTTTCAGAAATTATCTCCTTGCAAACCGCCTCGGCGACTTCATAAGCTGACATCTGCGGAATCATGTCATAAGTCGGAAACTCCTTCGGCGATTGTATCAAAATCCGCTCCTCACCGGGAAATACTTGCTCAACACCACCATTGAAAAAGAAAGTCACATGAGCATATTTTTCCGTTTCCGCTATCCGAAGCTGCTTAAGTCCTAATTTGCTGATATGCTCACCGAAAGTCTGCTCGGGAAAATCAGGCAGATACGCAACTTCAACATTGGTTATTTTTTCGTCATACTGTGTCATACACACGTATTTAATCGGGAAATATCCCTTCTTCCTCTCAAATTCGCTAAACTCAGGCTCTACGAATGCCCTTGTAATTTCCCTGGCTCTATCAGGTCTGAAATTGAAAAATATTACCCCATCACCCTGTTTTATCATACCGTCTTTATCACAGATAACAGGCTTAACAAACTCATCATAAACTTTAGCATCATATGAATCGCTCATTGCTTTAACAGGATCAGACTTAAGTTCACCTTCCCCCAATACCATCGCATTATATGCAAGCTCGACTCGCTCCCAACGATTATCTCGATCCATAGCATAGAATCGACCCATAACCGTCGCAATTTTTCCCACACCGAGCTCTTTCATCTTATCCTCAAGTTCCCTTATAGATTCAATGCCCGAATCAGGTGTAACATCACGTCCGTCCATGAAGCAATGCACGTAGACATTCGGCAGACCGTTTCTTTTGGCAAGTTCCAAAAGCCCGAACACATGCTCTATATGACTGTGAACCCCGCCCGGCGACAACAGCCCCATCAGATGCAGCGCACCCCCGGATTCTTTAGTAGACGAGACCGCACTGAGAAGTGCTTTATTTTCATAAAATGTTCCTAATTTTATATCACGAGTTATCCGTGGCAAGTCCTGGTATACTATCCGACCTGCTCCAATATTCGTATGCCCAACCTCGCTGTTTCCCATCTGCCCTTTGGGGAGTCCGACATCTTCACCCGATGCGGAAAGTGGCGTGTGCGGACAGGTCTTATACATCTCGTCAAGCACCGGGGTATCTGCATTTTCAATCGCATTTCCCGCAGTCTTCGGCGCAAGCCCATATCCGTCCATAATTACCATTACCAGTTGTTTCTTCATAATTTCCTCTTTAAAGATCGGGACGCTGAGGACAGCGTCCCCTACGATGATTTTCCTTTTTTCGCACCTTCAAGCGCGGAATCTGTCAACTTCGTTGAAATACCAGATCCCTCTGCGAGGGAGCTGTCAGCTACGCTGACTGAGGGAGTTACCGATTCGCAGCATTTACAATAGCAGCAAATGACTCAGGCTTAAGCGATGCCCCACCAATAAGTCCGCCATCTATATCAGGCTGTGAAAGCAAATCAGCAGCATTCTTGTCATTCATCGACCCGCCGTATTGAATCGTTATCGCTTGTGCAGTCTGACTATCGTAAAAAGAAGCAAGAACATCACGAATCAGCCCGCACACCTGCTGTGCATCTTCCGGCGCAGCAGTCATTCCCGTACCAATCGCCCATATCGGCTCATATGCAATAACAATACGGCTTGCCACATCTTTTGCCACTCCGTAAACAGCTGACTTGACCTGCAATGCAACCAGGTCATTTGTAATACCCAATTCCCTCTGACCCAAATTCTCACCAACACATACAATCGGTCGAATCGAAGAAGCAAGTGCTGCTAGAGTCTTCTCATTTACGGAACTGTCAGTCTCACCATAATACTCACGCCTCTCGGAATGACCGATTATGACATATTTCGCTCCGATATCATTAAGCTGCGCAGCGGATATCTCTCCCGTATACGCCCCCGAAGCATGCTGACTCATGTTCTGCGCCCCAATGCCTACAGAGCTGCCTTTAAAAGCATCTATAGCCGTCGGCAAGAGCACAGCCGGAGTGCACAAAACCGGCTCACACCAGTTTTGCGCTCCTTCTATACGAGGCAAGAGTTCAGACGCAAAGCCCTTTACCTCAGAGGCAAGCATATTCATCTTCCAATTTCCGGCAATTATCGTCTGTCTAAGTTGTCTGTTCATATATAATCGTCCTTTTTTAAATATGGTAAATTAAAACATTACGTGGATTTGTGTTTTTTTACCCTCTTTAGCAAAGAGGGTGCCGCCCGCAGGCGGCGGGTGTTTTGTTAAAATGCTTACAATTACAACCACTTGTAGGAACGCCGCTTACTACACCCGCCTTATATTTTCGCTGTTTGTAGGGGCGATTGTCCTCGATCGCCCGTTGTGTTTTGATTGTCTGACATGCGGGCGACCACAGGTCACCTCTACATGGGATATGCGTATGTTTATTACCTTTTGCGGGCGCAGCGAGCGGCGCCCCTACAAAATATCGATACTCAACTATCCAATAGGCAAGCAATACCCGGAAGCACTTTGCCTTCCATAAATTCGAGCGAAGCCCCACCACCGGTCGAAATGTGAGTTATCTTATCTTCCAGCCCGAACTTACGCACCGCAGCCGCCGAATCACCACCGCCGATTATAGAAATAGCCGTACTATCAGCAACAGCCTGAGCCACCGCCCTCGTACCCTCGGCATATTTTGAAAACTCAAATACACCCATAGGCCCATTCCATACTATAGTTCCGGCATATGAAATTTCGTCTGTAAAAGCCTTGATCGCTTGCGGTCCAATATCAAGAGCCATCTTACCATCAGGAATCGCACCGCTATCTACCAAAAGCGGCTCACCTTCATTCGAAAACTCATCTCCGGCAAGCGAATCAACAGGAAGCAAGAGCTTTACTCCCCTATCCTTTGCTGTCTTGAGCATCTCTTTCACATTTTCAAATTCACTATCTTCACACAAGGAATTGCCTATATGACCGCCCTGTGCCTTGAAAAATGTATACGCCATGCCACCGCCGATTATGATAGTATCGGCAATTTTCATCAGATTGTTAATAACACCTAATTTATCCGACACCTTAGCGCCGCCGAGAATTGCAACAAGCGGTCTCTTAGGAGCAGATATCGCACCGCCGATATTGTCAAGTTCCTTCTTAAGCAAGAACCCGGACACCGCAGGCAGATAGTTAGAGACACCCTCTGTCGATGCATGAGCACGATGAACGCTTCCAAACGCATCTGAAACATACAGATTCGCCATATCCGCAAGCTTCTTTGCAAACTCAGGATCATTTTTTTCTTCTTCTTTGTGGAAGCGTGTGTTTTCTATGAGCATTATCTCACCGCTCTTAAGACCCTTTGCAAGCTCCACAGCATCCGGTCCGATGACATCTTTTGCCATCTTCACAACCTTGCCTAAGTGCTTTGAAAGACAATCAGCCACACCAGCCAGTGAAAACTCAGGTTTAAATTCTCCCTTTGGTCTGCCAAAGTGCGAACATGCTATTACAGCAGCACCATTATCAAGCAAGTAGTTAATTGTCGGAAGTGCAGCTACTATCCGCCCTTCGTCGGTAATCTTACCCGACTCCTTATCCACAGGCACATTGAAGTCACAGCGCAGCAGAACTTTCTTACCGCTTACATCTACATCTTTAACTGATTTTTTGTTATACCCTATCGAATTATTTGTACTCATACATCCTCCAATATTATTTGTAGTATCAGCATCTTTCTAAGTAATTGGAATGGCAATCTGTTCGGGATACACCCAAACGATAACACCTTATCAGAACGCAACCAACAAAATTCCGGCACTTTGCTTAGTTGTAAATATTCTAAAGAGCGACTCTCGAATCCGCTCACGAGGGATAACCTCGTTTTCAACAGCCTCAATTATACCGGCCATAGCATCACTAAAGCTCTCCGGCATCAGAATCATATCGACACCTGCCTTAATCGCTAAGACCGCTGCCTCAGAAGCGGTAAAATCATGCGCAATAGCCCCCATGTTCATTGCATCAGTTATTATGATTCCCTCAAATCCCAGCTCACCCCTGAGCACATCTGTCATAAAATACTCAGACAAAGTAGCCGGAAGCCCGTCAGGCTCAACCTCAGGTACAAGTACATGCCCGGTCATAATAAACTCCGCACCCTCTGAAATAAGCCTTTCAAAAGGCACAAATTCCACTTCTCTAAGATGCTGCGCATCACTCGCTATAACTGCACTACCAAAATGTGAATCATCAGCGGTATTGCCATGCCCCGGAAAATGCTTAGGCGATGATAGCACCCCGGTGCTATGAAGCCCCGCTTGAAAAGCCGAAGCCATATCAGCAACAATCTCAGGGTCACTGCCGAAAGCTCTGCTTCCAATCACTGTATTGTTCGGATTTGTAAGCACATCGGCAACCGGGGCAAAATTAAGATTGACACCTATTGAGTCAAGTGCCTCACCTATCGCCACACCTGATGCGTAAGCATTACTCACATCCCCCGTCCGCCCGATATCACGTGCAGACGGCTGTGCTGTATAACCCGGCAGACCTGCAACACGCAATCTCGAGACAGTTCCACCTTCCTCATCAATACCGATAAAAGGAGGAATATGCGAAAATATTCTTATCGCATCAGTAAGGTTGCGAGTATCTTCGACTGTTGTAATATTGTCGCTAAAGAGAATATATCCTCCGGCTTGAGTCTCAGCTACAAATCTAGCCAAATCCATAGAAAACCCGTCAGTTTCACTGCCAAGACCTAAGATGAATAACTGTGCTACCTGCTCCTCAAGGCTCATGCTATCTACCACAAGCGCAAGGATAGGACACTCAGGCTCATCAGCAAGCACATCTTCATCTTCTTCATAAGGCTCTGCTTCATCTAAATTATCTAATTCTTCTAAATCTTCATCTTCTTCGGCGCATACATCGCCGTCAACCGGTCGTCAGCCGGGGACCTCACGTGGCGGTACAACCTCATTTATTCTCTGCGAATCGTCAGAATCAACTTCACTTTCCAAAGGTATATCTGCACATGCTATAAGCACAAAAGCAAGTAACAATATAAATAGTAAGCACAATATCTTTCGCATAATCCTCTCCTTTAAAGGTCAATCAAAACTAAAAGGGCAACCCAAAATTACGGATTGCCCTTATTATAAATCAAAATATGCAATTTGAACATAGGCATTTATACTAATAAATAACTTCTTTAAGCATCCCTTTTCAAACTACATTAAGTAATTATCTCAGATGGTTGCTCGGGCGGTTGTTCAGGAGGCTGTTCGGGCGGTTGCTGTGGTGGTTGCTCAGGTGGTTGTTCAGGAGGCTGCTCAGGCGGTTGCTCCGGTGGTTGCTCCGGTGGTTGTTCCGGAGGCTGCTCAGGCGGTTGCTCCGGTGGTTGCTGCGGTGGTTGTTCCGGAGGCTGCTCAGGTGGTTGCTCCGGCGGTTGCTCAGGTGTCCCTTCAGGTGGCTGTTCCGGAGGTTCTTCCGTCTCCGGACTAGGACCGTAGTAAATCACCCTGTTTTGAACATTATACCGAGTCCTTCCGATTGACCAAGTCTCAACGACATTGCCTTCGGCATCATGTCTGCTCATAAATACTTCGACCAAAGCACCTGCCGAACCCGGCAAATCAACTCTCTCACGCCCGGGCTCCATCTCGGGATCAGGTCTTCTGATTGTTGGAAAAGGAACATTTTCTATAACAGAAACTCTTGTTGAAAATGTGTATTCATCAACACGTGTACCAACAATACTAACTGTAATAACACGTTCTTCTACCGTAATATCAACCCTTATAGGATAGTCTCTATCGTTTCTAAATCTAAATTCAATCTGCTCCCACGCTATCGCAGCATCGTGTCCAAGAGGGAGATATCCTACTCGCAGTCCATGACCACGTCTATCAACAGTCTCAAGATTAGCAAGTAGTGTTGCCCAGTAGATTGTAGAAGCCGTCTGACATATACCACCGCCGGGCTGGTCAACTAACCTTCCCCCCGCAAAAGCACCTGCCGGCTGGAATCCCCGTGCGACCGTGCGCCGTCCGACGATACTATTAAAACAGAAAACATCACCGGGATTAAGCATCGTCCCGTCAATAAGCTCCGACGAATATGTTATATTGTGAAGCCTTGCCGGTGTTCCGGCAATCCTGGTATATGCCTCGCTGAGAACATCCCTAAAGAGCATACTGTCAAGCTCCTCAGTAGTCATTTCCGGCTCAATTACGATAAGCGGAATAACTATAACTTCACCACGATTTGCATTGGCGAGCATAGACTCCGCCAGATTAATATCAAAGGTCATACCCGGAGAGCTCTCCGTCGCACTGAACGTCGCCCTGTCATAGACTGCCGACACAGGCTCCGTATTTATTGAATCAAAAAGAAGTTGCAGGTCTATTTCTTCTGTGAAATCGGCTTGATCAGGAATATACTCAACTGTCAAGTGAGTCTGTTCCTCAAGAGCCTGAAATAGCGCATCTACCGCAAGACTCAGGACACTATCTGCATCTATCGGAAGCATACCAGTTCCCACTTCGATAGTGATGCTATCTTCGGTTATAATATACGCATCTTCGATAATCGCACGGTTAAACTGCCCCGTGTACTCCTCGACGATCTCACGAACAACACTTTCATCAAACCTTGCCCTACTCAAGTCACTTAGATCTGTTCTTTCGATATGGGAGCGGATAAATGTAATGTCATTTCCAAAATTCGTATCGCCATTTCTACCGAATTCAAACGCTGCCATAGCAGCCTCTCTGGCATCAAGGGCAAATCCGACATCATTTCCCGTAAGCGTAAAGCTTATATCATTAGGAAACACAACAGTCACAGCAACATCGTCGGCATTTCGCTCATACCCCGCTGCGATAAGTGCATCAACAGCCTCCTCAAAAGTCATGCCCGAAAGCTCTACACCGTCAGCCCACACATTCGGAAATACAGTGTCTAAACTTCTGACATAAAAGCCCAACGCCGCCGCTGCTGCAAACACGACTACAAACAATATCAAAACCACGACAAACAGGGTCTTAATACCGCTTCTTTTCTTTTTCGCTCTCTTGCTGCTCTGCGTAACAGAAGTCTCCGGGTTATTACTCACTTTCTGAGGCTTCTGAGCCGTCTGCTTTTTCCCTTTTGAACTAACCAATTTCATGCTTCCCACTACCTATCTCTGTAATATGTAAAACAAATAATAAACTTATAAATAAATCAACGAAATTATTATACAACAACTTCCATCAAAATCACATTACAACTTTATTACAATTTAACAAAAACTTTGTAACAAAGTTGTCAACTTTTCGCTATTAAAAATAAGTTTTTTCACAGACTTATTGCCACTATTGAAAACTTCATATCCATAATTACAAATCCTCTAAAACTTGCTTCTTAAAGCTTATATAGCGTGTACCTTGCATAGTAAGAGTTCCTATATCACCTTCAGATATAACATCAAGTTCACCCATCGAAACATTAAGATCTTGGCATTGACCGCTTTCGATTATCTCAAATGTTATTCGGCAAGAGCCCGTTACATCGAAGCGATAAGTACCGCTAGACTTCTGGAACCAACCATCATCACGTATTTTCAAAACTCTTGCTTTAACAGAAACTTCCTGACTATTATTATTACGTGACCACTGTTTCGCAATCGATATTGCAAAAGCTGAAAACACAACAAACACAATAAGCAAAATAACTATTCCTTGTGCTGACACTAAAATCATCTCCTCATTTTCTAATTTACATGAAATGTCTGAGCAAAGCTGAAATGACTTCCACTAACACCCTGCGCACCACGCAAAAACTCATTTTTCGCAAATGCCCTATCGTGCATCTCCCGCTTTTTGATATCGTACCGAATACCTGCCCGCTCAAAGAATGATTTAAATTTATTCATAATCCCATGCCCCTTTAATTCTAACTATTCATTCTTCATACAACCCACTTCATCTAACTCAATCATGCAATTTGACACTACCGAATTTCCCTGTGCTGCAACTTCTCTAGGCATTGTCATAGTGACCAATCCTTGAAGTATTCATTCTTAAAAATTCAGATTCAAGATTAACATGATTATTTGCATCTGCGTAACTGAAGGTAATGTGTTCGTAAAGATCGTCGTACTTTCTCAACGGGAACTGTTTTTTCAGAAATTTTATCGCTTTTCTTTTTTCTTTTGCATCATAAAGCCGTGATTCCTCAACAAGTTGAACAAATTCTTCTCTGTCTACGTCATGACAGCTCGAAACATATGTGAAGCTTCCCATTAGTACGCCCATACTAAGAAAGTCAATAAAATCCTTAGCCACCCAAACAACTGTATCATCCCTGTCCATAGGAGATACATGATAAATGGGAGACTCGTCAATTGAGGCTCCTTGTTTTGGCACAACACAATAATGACAGCCATCTACACCGGTAGAAGCAAAAATGAACGCACCTTTCGGAGTTGATTCGTAGCGCAGTCCGTTAAGTTCTTCATCATGATATGCAATCGACATAGACTCAAGATCAAATTCAGTTGCTATGAATTTCCCAATCAAAGTTGAGTTTAATTTACGAGCCCACTCTGTTTCTTCAAAAGGTATTTTACTCTGATT
>Ga0123355_10008342_pt1 | contig 15662 bp, 12 predicted proteins | sample TergutEmb28metaG_3_FD_89872 | JGI IMG/M metagenome (GOLD analysis project Ga0123355, IMG submission 89872) | Embiratermes neotenicus P1 segment gut microbial communities from Petit-Saut dam, French Guiana - Emb289 P1 | ecosystem: Host-associated > Arthropoda: Insects > Digestive system > Gut ... | reverse complement strand
TATTGGCCGTACATATAGCCAACTTCCCTTGCGCCTACGCCTATGTCCCCTGCCGGTACGTCTTCATTTACCCCAAGATACTTATAAAGCTCTGTCATAAGACTTTGACAAAAGCGCATTATTTCCCCATCCGAGCGGCCCTTTGGGTCAAAGTCGGCCCCGCCCTTGCCTCCCCCTATTGGCAGGCCTGTTAGGGCATTTTTAAAGGTTTGCTCGAAGCCAAGGAATTTTAATATGCTTTGGTTTACGCTAGGGTGAAAGCGCAGCCCCCCCTTGTATGGGCCAAGGGCACTGTTGTACTGAACCCGATAGCCGGTGTTTATCTGGGTGCGGCCAGTGTCGTCCATCCACGGTATGCGGAACTGGATTATCCGCTCTGGGGCTACCAACATTTCCAGTATTCCGGCCTTTTGGTAGTGGGGGTTGTGGTCTATTATTGGGGATAGAGATGATAGTACTTCTGCTAGAGCCTGGTGAAATTCTAGCTCACCTGGGGTTTTGCTGATTGTTGACTCGATTATTGATTGTGTGTACATATATTCCTCCTTGTCAGTGGTAACAGATATGATATCATATTCTCTAGGTTTTGATACTTCTGGTAAAAGCGCTCTACACTTGTCGTACCATCTAGGTTTTGATACTTTGGGTAAAAGCGTTTGGAGGCAGGAAAATGAACAATCCAAGTGAAAATAGGCAAAAAAGAGTTGCGGCAATCCATGATATTTCCGGCTTTGGGCGCTGTTCTCTAACAGTGGTGCTCCCAATCATATCTGCCGCAGGGATAGAGTGTAGCGTAGTACCCACTGCCCTACTATCCACCCACACAGGGGGCCTTGACGGCTTCACATATCGGGACTTAACCGATGATATACTGCCCATAGCCAACCACTGGCAAAGCTTGGGCCTAGGCTTTGACGCATTATATAGCGGTTTTCTAGGCTCCTATAAGCAAGTGGACATTGTGTCTGAGTTTTTTGACCGCTTCCGCACAGAGGACAATCTAATAATGGTTGACCCGGTTATGGCAGACAATGGGGTGCTGTATAAGACATTTTCAGCAGACTTCCCCAAGGAAATGCGAAAACTATGCAAAAAAGCCGACCTAATCATACCCAATATAACAGAGGCAGCACTGCTACTAGAGGAGCCATATCACGAAGGCCCCCACCATGAGGATTTCATCATAGAAACTTTAAAAAAACTTGCCTTACTAGGGAGCAAGCTGGTTGTACTAACCGGTGTGCATTTTAATAATACAGAGCTTGGTGCTGCAACTTATGATAGCACAACAGGCCAAATAGATTATGCCATGGCCCAAAGGGTGCCCGGCTTTTATCCCGGTACGGGAGATGTTTTTGGCAGTGTGCTCCTTGCCGGGCTAGTTAATGGCCAAAGCTTGACCAAAGCAACGGAAATAGCGGTAAATTTTGTGGCCCAAAGCATACGCCGTACACACGCCGCCGGTACAGATTCCCGGTTTGGCATTAATTTTGAGGCAGGGCTTGGGGGCTTGTTGGGCTAAAAGCCTACCGGTTTGCAATCACCGCTTTGGCGTTGCGCCTTAGCAAAGCTGTGCCCCGCCACATTATTGGGGTATCGGGATAGGTGGCGGCAAACTCATCGTCGGTCATATTTAGCCAATCCTCCGGTCTTGCCCATGCTGTTGGTTGGGTTGGGTTGTGAGGGCACACATCCTGGCATATATCGCAGCCGTATAGGTGACGGCCTAGCTTGGTGGCTTCTTCCTGTGTAAGGTCGTCTTTTTGGGTTAAATATGAAATGCAGTTGGCGACATTGTACCTGGTTGGGCCGCTGGCATCGGATAGGGCTTTGGTTGGGCAGGCCTTTATACATTTGTGGCAGTTAGTTGGGCAGCAAAGGTTGGGGGATAGCTGTCCGCTATCATTGCAGGCTAAGTCAAAAGCAACATCACTTATCGGGATATCTGTCAGTAGCAGCCCGATATTAAACCGGGAGCCATATTTTTTTGAAATAACCAGTCCACTTTGCCCAATAAAGCCTAGGCCCGCCTTTACGGCTAGGGCGCGCTCGTCCAAGGTTGGACTGTCTACTAATATCTTGTACATAAACTTGGTATGCTGCTGTAGCTCTTGGGCCAATTTTTTTAGTAGTGTTTTTACTGTAGTATGATAATCCTCTGTAACGCCCAACATAGAGATAATACCTGCGCCCTCTGGCATTGGTGGGTAGTCTTTGATTTTGCTTGGTACTCCTACTACAAGTATGCTTTTGGCGCATGGGAGGCTTGCGGTTGGGTCTGTGCGTTTTATGGGGTCTTTGCTTACAAAGGGTGTTATGCCCTCTGGATGAAGGGGTAAGGGTTCAGTATTGCATATGCCGATTATGCAGTTTTCTTGTGTTGCGAAGTTTTTTATTGCAGTTGTTAGTTTATTCATCTGGGTAATCCTCATCCTCTGCTTGTGTCATGGGTTTGTGGCAACTGATACGAATCTTTGAAAATCACGTCGACAACCGAGCGAAAAATCGGCGGCTTTAAGCCGTTTTTCGCGATGTGTTGCCGACGATGATTTTCAAGATTCGTATGACAACGCCGTTCATTCTTTGTTTTCAGCTTCTTCTATCCGTGCTGCTGCGATTTCCAGTTCTTTTTTTAATATTATTCGCTCACCCATATTTGGGTGGTTATGCAGATTTTTGTTAGCACGCTCTAGTACTTGCAAAGCTTTGTCTTTATCGCCACGTCCAAAATATTCGTATGTCGCTATTATCCCAGCGTATTCAATGATATTCGATGTATTAAATATTGCTTTGATTTTTTTGTCATTATATATTGCGTGGGCTTTTGGCATAGCAGGCTGGTGTATCGTGTGATAGTGCAATTGGAACAGCTTGACCCCATTACTGTACGCTGTCGGCAGTTTGCTTAGGTTTAATCTGCTAAACGTTAAAAATCCTTGTTTAACTTCACCTACATCAATAAACCATTCTGCCATAAGCATTACAAGAAATGCCACAAAGTAGTTATTAAGGTCTGCATTGCTATCAACGGCAAACAGTTCTGAGTCAAAATCTCTGTATCTTTTGCCTTTTGCCATCTCGCTGTTGACATACAACATCGTGTAAAGGCCGCGTTTTGCGTCTTTTGATTTTAATGCAGTAAGAACATTGCGTCCGTCCACAGGTGTTCCCGCCAAGATTATTGGGGCTAAGCTAATAAAAGCTAAGAACATGTTTGCAAAAATCCCTACGCCTAGAAAAAAACTCATGGGGAAATTTAACCCATTATATGCAGAGGCAGAGGCAGCGATATAGACAGCCAAAAACATTGCAGCAAACAGCAGGTTAAAGACCCCACCGCCTAGGTTGTACCATACAAACTTAAAGTTCTCTACATTACTATTAGGCTCCATCAAGCATTGCCCCGAGACATTGGATTTTGACCTAGCAAATCTAATTTTGCCCTCTTCCTTATACCATACAAATGATGCTACACGAAAGGAAACAAAGCCATAGCCTGTGAGCTTTCCAAAAACCAAATGCCCTAACTCATGAACTATTGTCCCTAAAAAATTTACATGAAACACTCCCAAAAAGGCTCCTAATAACGCGGCTCTGATTATTTCAAACATATACTTCCCCCTTAAAATAAAGTCATGGATGATTATACACCCAATACCGAATCCGCCGTCCATTGGTACGCAGCAACACCGCACCATAATACTCCATAGGATAGGCCCTCTCACCAAAAGTAACAACGCCCTCGCTTATAACCACATCTGCCAAGGAATCTAATACAAAGCTAATCATAGAGTCTCCATAGCTTACGCCCAAGCTTAGCCCTAATCCCGTTTCTGCATGAACGTTAGCCCGCCCCATCTCCAGTACATATCCATCATAAAGCCACATAATCTCCACACCATGGGCCGCTGCCACATCCCTTAGCTCTGCCGATGGCACAAACCCGCCTGGCAAATATAGCACTCTTAGCCTAGGCAGCAAACCCTCAAGCCGCCTAATATCAGCCGGGCGGGGAGGCGCAGTCAATATAAGCCCATGGGCGCGGCTTACCCCTCGCATATCCATATACCTAAGCAGCACCGCCTCCCCTCCCCTGGCATTGCCAACAACAAGCATGTCCCCACGATGCCTAAGCACCACATATTCCCCATGGGTACGCAAAGCTGTCACCCGCAAATCTAGCGGAAAATCCCGTACAAACACAGCTCCAATCAAAACCAGCACCAGGCTAAAAAATAATACAAGCCGCTTTTTAAAATCATCTCCAAAGCCAGAAAAGGCATATGCAAAGGCCAAAACCACCCCTACTCCCAACCCCGTCACCGCCAAGCTCCCACCACCTACAATAGCCATAGCCCCAGGCAGTGAAGCAAAAAAGCTACTGGCAAGCTCATAAAACCGCAAAATAAAATAAACCGGCCCGGCAATGATATAGGCCCCAGGCAGCCAAACTAGACCAATAAGCCCCACAAGCACCCCCAACACCAACAAAACAGTAACAGTAGGCATAATAACCAAGTTGCCAAGGACGCTATAAAGAGGGATTTCATAAAGATGATGGGCAAAAACAATATAAGAAGCCACAACGGCAGCAATGCCAACAGACAAGCTCTCCCGAAGCTTGCCTTTAGGAAGCCTTAAAAGCGCAAGCCCTCGCTCAATAGGGGCCTTGAGTATCCCAATCCCAAATACAGCCCCAAAGGAAAGCTGAAAGGCAACATTAAACAAATACAATGGCTCGTAAATAAGCAGCACAATCCCAGCAAGAGACACGGAAGCCAGCAAGTCATAATCCCGATACAAGACCCGCCCAAGCACCAAAAGCCCACCCATTGTAACGGCCCGCACCGTAGGTACCGCAGCACCCGTCATAAGACAGTAGGCAATCATGACCACCAGCACCAACACCCCGGCCCTTCGCTCTGGCATTACTAGCTTAAGCAGGGAAAAAGCCGCCATTGTAAGGATAGTCACATGCATTCCCGAAATAGACAATATATGAAAAATCCCCATCCTACGGTACTGACCTGCCAGGTCTTGATCCATATCAAGCCTGTCCCCAAGTATCATGGACTTGATTACCCCAGCCTCCCGGCTAGGCAGCAGGTTGTCATATACATCTGCAAGCCTGTCCCTAAACCGGCGAAGGACAACCGTCAAGGATGACCGTACTTCCCCTAAAATTACAGCGTCAGGCCAAACGGACGCATCCACCTTTTGGCTCCGCAGATGCTGGAATTGGTCATAGCCTCCTGGGTTATCGGCTCTTTGCAAGGGTTGGAGGTATCCGGTAATAATCACTTCCTGCCCCAGTACAACCTGAGGTTGATGGGGCCGGATATAGGCCATTACACGAAAGCGGTAGCCGCCTCCATATTCACCCATGTAAATGCTTTGATTTACGTCGCTCTCATGGAAATCTACATATGTATTTTCGCCAATGCCATAGATATTCCCTCTAATTATCGCCCGCTGATTCCCCCCGCTAGTTCGCCCAACATCCATCACCACCCCATGAAACTCTACATAAACCGGCTCGGCGACATAGCTATGTATACTGCCATCAACCCTCAAAAGCCCAAGCAGCAAAAACAACACAAAGGCAAACACGGCTTTATACCGATAAACCCGATACAAAAACCCGCAAAAAAGAAGCCCCAGTCCAAGACTGAGGCCAAATAGCAAAATAGGGTCATAGGCCGCAAAAGCCGGTGCCCGCCCAATTACGATACCGGTTACTAGAAAGCCCAGTGCATATAAAAGAGGGCGCTTCATTGAGATTCTAGGGCAGCTTCATCTGCCGCGCGCTCTTCTCGCTCTTGGATATAGGACAGTAGGAAGGTGTCGTCATATTCAAAGGGCAGATGAAAATCAGTCACGCCGTGGAAGTTTTCATGCTGCCGGGTGTCTATCATAAAGTGAACACGAGTAATGGGAAAAGCATCAGAGGTTAGGGTATTTACAATGGAATAAATCATCAATTCGGCCATGTCAGAGCCGCCAACAAAACGGTTCATAAAATCCGCACTAAGGTCTACAAATATATTGCCTAATGGGGCATCAATCGTTACGTTGTGGATAACTGTCTCCTGAGGGATTGGGAATATTGCCCCCTCCGGTCTAAAGCCGCTAATCAACAACCCAAGAGCGTACCTGGCCCGTTCTTCCAGATGGTGGTCTACTTCTTCTGTTTCCCATGATTCTATTATCAGGCCGGTTCCTGTATCGTCTACAAAAAATAAAAGATTAAATGTATGGGGTGCCATCATGGCCCGTGACAGGAACGGGTCGTTATATATGCCTAAGCTGCCGTCATAAATCAAACCGGGCACCTCGGGTATATCCTCATCTTCCTCTGCCAATAAACCCATCATTAACATTTCAAAGGCATATTGATAGTCCTCTCCCACCAACATTTTAATATCAGACACATGGGGAAAAGCCCTTTCTACTAGCGACTCCATTGTGTGTACAAAGGCCGCTTTAAACAAAGTTTGCTCCAAGGGGGCCATATAATGAAAAACCGGCTTAAAAAACGCAAGCAGCATAGAATCTTCCAGCACAACGGCTTGAATCATATCCTCGGGCATAGGTGCCAGCTCATGTGGCCATGTAGTCACAAGATTATCAGAAAGTGGCCCCAAATGAATATGTTCAATAACAGAATTAATTAATGAATCCCCAGCTACCATAGGCCGGGCTTCCGCCTCAAGCCGCCTGGTGATAGGGTTAAAATGGTAAACATACACACTGTTGTCATTGTTGCCCCCTCTGGCCACAATAACCAGGGCAACAACCAACAATACAATCACACAAAACCCGGCTGCGGCAATAAACCATTTTTTCAAGGCTAAATCCTCCTTATAGGTATCCGTACAATAAAAACAGAGCCTTCGTCGGGCCTACTATTGACACGGATACTACCCCCATGCAAAAGCACTGTGGAATAGGAAATAGAAAGGCCAAGGCCTGTGCCGCCGGTTTCCCTGTCTCTGGTTTTGTCTACCCTGTAGAAGCGGTTAAATATTTGGCCTTGCTCGTCTTCCGGTATGCCAATACCCGTATCCTGTACAGTAACAAACACAAACTGATGGTCTGCGTCCACCACCACTTTAACGGTACCTCCCCTGGGGGTATATTTTATGCCGTTTTCTACAATATTTGAGATGGCAAGAGAAAGCTTTATCTCGTCTGCGTCAATTTGTACAGGGCGCACATCCTCGTACAACAGCACGATTTTCCTCTGCTCGGCCAAAGGTGCCAGGCGCTTTAGGATATCTTCAATCATTTTATTAATAGAAGTTAGTTGAATGTTAAGACCCTGTTCGCGCTGGTCTATTTTAACCAAGGCTAGCAGGTCGTTATTTATATTGGTCATACGGTCTACTTCGGAAACTACATCATGCAAAAATTCCCGATACACTTCCTCTGGCAAGGATTCTTGTAAGAGAATGGCTTCACTTAGTACCTTCATCGAAGACAGGGGGGTTTTTAACTCATGGGATACATTGGATACAAATTCTTCGCGGGTTTTTTCTACTTTCTCCAGCTTTTCGGACATGGAGTTAAAGGCCGCTCCCCAAATGGCGTATTCATCCCCCCCTCGTATTGGTACCCGCTGGTTTAGCTGGCCTGTTGCCATTTTTTGTACAACCCTCAGCATTCGCCTTACCGGGGCGATTAGCTGGTTGGATGTTACAAAGATAAGTACAATTACTGCAAGACCCACAAGCATACTATATTGGAGGATTCTGCTGCGAATATCTGCAATTGAAGTAAAGATATCCTCTACAGATGATATTAACAGCAAGGCACCTACCCGCTCGTCGTCCCCATAGGGTACAGGTATGGCAAAGTACATCACTTGCTCTTCACGTCTCAAAGCAAGGGAACCCTGGCCGTCTAGGGCGCTTAACACTTCTGGTATAATAAGGGTTTGGCCGACGCGAACACCTACCCCAAGCCTTCCGACGGTGTTTGTATCAAGTATCACTGTAGCCCCATCGTCAAATACCAAAATACGCATATCCCACTCAATGCTAAGGGGATTAATATTGACTTCGGTAACTCTAAGGGCAGGAGAATCGTCTATCAGGCGCTCTATACCCCGCCGTGCAACACGTCTGGCTACCACAGGGGCATTGCGCTCCATCTCTAGCCTTCGCTCACCGAGATAATGGTCTTCGATATAAGCCATGGCGGTAAAATAAAATATCACCATTGGCAAAACACTAAGAGCAATATAACTCAAAGCCAGCTTCAATCTAAGGCTTTTATACCAGGGGACTTTATCTAAAATAGTAACCCACTCTCCATTTGGTACATATATATTTAGGCTCGCTTGGATTTTCTTCAATTTTTTCTCGCAGGCGGCGCACATGTACATCTACCGTGCGTACATCTCCGGCGTTTTCGCTACCCCAAAGCTGGGCCAGCAATTGCTCCCTTGTGTAAACCCGGCCTACATTACTCATAAAAAATTCTAATAAGTCGTACTCTTTGGCGGTGAGATATATTTCGGCCCCTCGTACCATTACCCTCCTAGACTGGGTGTCTAGGGAAATGTCCCGCAATGTTAGATTACTTACATCTACCGGGGCGGGGCGGCCTAGGCTGCTGCGCCTTAGTATTGCTTTTATCCGGGCTTTTAGCTCCAGGATGTTGAAGGGCTTTGTAATATAGTCATCGGCTCCGTACTCTAGGCCCATGATTTTGTCCATATCGTCGTCCTTAGCTGTCACCATTACAACAGGCACCGGGCTAAACTCCCTTATCTGCTGGCATACAGAGGTGCCGTCTATCTTGGGTAGCATTACGTCCAATATTATTAGGTCGTAGTTGTTTATTTTGGCAAGCTCTAGGGCTTCCTCGCCGTCGTAGGCTGCGTCTACCTTCATTCCATCTTGCTCAAGGCTAAATTTAATGCCTTTTACTATTAGCTTTTCGTCGTCTACTACTAAAATTGAGTGGGGCATGTTTGTAACTCTCCTTTAATCTACTGCTACTCTGTCTCTTATATTTTCAAAAACCGCCTGGCCTATTCCGCTTACATTTAATAGCTCATCTATGGAGTTAAAGCCCCCGCTGGCTTCCCGTAGGTCTATTATGCTTTGGGCTCTTACCGGGCCTATGCCTGGTAGGGTTTGAAGTTCTGTTAAATTGGCAAGATTTATATTAATTCGGCCATCTGCTGTAGTTGCGGATTGGTTTTGCTGGTTTTGCTGGCCTGGTGAACCCCCTTCTATTATTTCTGGTTCCTCGCCAATGGCCGGTATTCGGATTTGCATTGCGTCTTGTACAAAGGCAGCTAGGTTTATCAGGGCTAAGTCGGCATCCTCTGTGTAGCCACCTGCCAGTTGCAGCACATCGTTGACCCGGGAGCCATAGGGGACCTCAAAGACCCCAGGGGAATGCACCGCACCTACTATATGCACCATTATCATGGTTGGTTCTGGCTCTGGCGTAGGTGGAGCTTCGGCTATTTCTGGTTGGGTATCCGGCGGTGCTTCGGCGGCTTGTACCTCCGCAGGAGGGACTAGGGGTGGGCCTGCTTCCATAACCCCAGCCGGGCGGGTGCGCCCTACCATGTATAGGCCACCCAAGGCAAGCACACACACTATTCCCAAGATAATGTAGGCATATTTTCTAATAAATTCCATAGATACCTCTTTACAGTCCTACCGACTAAATGTATCGCTTTAGCGCTTTTGGTATCAAAACCTAGATGGTACGACAAGTGTAGAGCGCTTTTACCCAAAGTATCAAAACCTGTTTTGCACTAAATCATGAAAGGAACTGAAATGAAAAAACTACTATCCTTGGCCCTGGCCCTATGCTTATCTCTTCTTCCGGCACTCACTACCCTTGCTAATGCTCCAGTAACAGAAGGAGAGGATCCAGAACTACCCTACAATGAAACAGACACATCCTACAACGATAATTCCCCATACAATTACACCAACGAGCCATACAGCGATATCGAGCCAAACTACAACGGCATCGAGCCAGATTACACCTACACCGAGCCAGAACACGAACCCGAGCCCACACAAACCTCATCAGAAAGCTTCGAGCACTTCGCAACAGCAACAATAGAAGAGCTTCACGCCTACGACGAGTATACCGGCAGGTTTAACCTAGCATACCCACCAGAGGAAATCCCATGCTTTGACCCTCCCCCGCCTCCGCCTGTTATCCCGCCACCCAGATATTCCTCAGAGGCAGTGGTAATTATGGACGCAGACACTGGGCTTGTCCTATATGGAAGCGAGCATCACACCCAGCTATATCCCGCAAGCATTACCAAGATAATGACCGCCCTAATAGTGCTAGAGCATGTCCAAGATTTACAGGAGCGTATAGAGTTTTCCTACAACTCAATATGGTCTATACCCCGCTCCTCAAGCCATATTGCAATGGATGAAGGGGAGACTCTTACTGTATATCAGGCACTATATGGCCTTATGCTGTCTTCTGCAAACGAAGTATCTATTGCCCTGGCAGAGCATGTATCGGGCACAGTTGAGGCCTTTGCCGAGCTTATGAACCATAAAGCCTCATCTTTAGGAGCTACAAACACCCACTTTGTAAACCCCAGCGGCCTACCAGATTATGACCATGTAACAACAGCATATGATATGGCCCTAATAATGCGCGAAGCCATACGCCACCCCATATTTGTAGAAATTATAAGCACCCGCCGCTTTGACATACCCCCTACAGAGCGCCAAAGCGATATCAGGCCCCTACGCAACACCAACCAGCTAATCCACCCCGGCCCATATTTCAACGAATGGGTTATAGGAAGCAAAACCGGCTGGACCGCCGCCGCCCGGCACACACTAGTCACCTATGCAGAGCATGAGGGCCGCCGCCTTATTATCAGCACCCTTAAAGCAGAGTCGGGTGGGACTTTTATGGATACTTTAGCCCTTTTATCCTTTGGGTTTTCTATGCCCTTTGAGGAGAGGCGGGTCTTTGAGGCTTCTGCTTATATCCGTATGGTGCCCGTTTATCAATATATTAACTCAAGGCCCTTGAATATAGGATATGCTACCCTGAGGGCAGACAGTGATTTACATTTTATGCTGCCAGCAGACTTTGATATCCGGGATTTGCGGTACGAGCTTTCCATACCATATCGGGTGGCCCCACCGGTGCAGGTTGGGGATAGCCTGGGCCAGGTTGCGGTATATGTCCAGGATATACGAGCCGGGGAGGTAGAGCTATTTGCCCAAAACCTTGTGCTGGCGCTGCCTGTCTCAGATACTGTGGAGGAGTCAGGAGCAGGGGGTGGAGACTATGGCCTGCCAACTGCCGGATATACCCAAACTGGTGGATATTACCCAAGCTTGGCCGTTTATCCTACAAGTATATGGGCCAACGAGTATATACAAACCATGGCCCTGCCAATAGCTTTATTCGTTTTTACGCTAATCGTTTCCCTTATTATTATTGCCACAAGCCGCAAACGGCGGATGCGGAAAATTCTAAATAAAAGATATGTGAAATATTCCAGGTCGTACAGGTATCGTTAATAACGACTATGTGAATACAATTAATTATAACATCAAATAAAAGGGACTGTGGCGGTTATACGCAATAGTCCCTTTAGAAATTATGTTTGATTCGAACTGAGTCGTTTGCTGGGCTTTCGTTGACTTTACCAGACCCAAATGTTACTTTTTCACAAAAAGTATAAGCAGGTGAAAAGGTGGAACAGGTAAAAGAAAAACTCCAAGCCGTCCGCACATCAATGGAACGGGTAATGGTAGGCAAAACAGCAGAAATTGAATTAGTACTTATAGCACTGGCCGCAGGAGGTCATGTGCTACTGGAAGACGTACCCGGCACGGGAAAGACCACTTTGGCCAAAACCCTGGCAGCCTCTATTTCAGGGACATTTAAACGCATACAGTTTACCCCAGACTTGCTGCCTACAGACCTGACTGGCCTAAATGTCTACAACCCAAAAACCGGGGATTTTACCTTCCGCAAAGGAGGGCTTTTCACTCACATACTCCTTGCAGACGAAATCAACCGGGCCACCCCCCGCACCCAGTCTGGCTTACTGGAATGTATGGAGGAACGCCAGATTACCATAGATGGGGAAACCTATCCCCTGCCCCCTCCATACTTTGTAATAGCCACGCAAAACCCAGTAGAAACTCAGGGTACCTTCCCACTACCAGAGGCCCAGCTTGACCGCTTCCTTATGCAGCTAAAAATAGGTTATCCCACCCGTGGTGGCGAGACAGAAATAATCCAGCGCTTCCTAAGTAATAATCCCCTGGAAGCCTTGCCACCGGTCAGCACAACCGAGGATTGGGTAAATATCCAAAAAGCCGTTGCCACAGTAACAGTGCACCCAGATTTATGCGGATATATTGCCAACTTAACAGACTATACCCGCAACCATGACGATGTAGCCCTAGGCATTAGCCCCCGAGGGGCCTTGGCAATGGCAAAATCGGCCCAAGGGTATGCGGCACTTCAAGGGCGGGACTTTGTGCGGCCAGAGGATATTAAGTATTTGGCACCCTTTGTTTGGCCTCATCGCCTGTTATTAAGGGGGCGTAACTACAACAAGAGCCAGATAATAGAAGAGGCCATGTCAAAAGTCCCTGTCCCTACAGAGGATATGTTTACGTGACGGTCATAGGTATTTTTGTCGCGGTTATGCTGGCGTTTTTTCTAATAAGGCTGGTGTATAACCGGTCGGCTTTGGATAAGCTGGATGTAAAAGTATCCTTTTCCAGCTCACGGGCAACAGAGGGAGCTAAGCTTACACTGACTACCGTGCTGACTAACTCCAAATGGCTGCCTCTGCCTTGGGTTGCGGTAAAACTGCGGGTTTCACGCCATTTGATATTTGCGGATATGGAAAACGCCCAGATAACAGACCAGTATTATCGCAACGACCTTTATAACATACTCATGCGCCAACGCATTACCAGAAGGCTTAGCTTTACATGCGGCAGACGAGGGTATTACTACATTCCATCGGTAGACCTTGCAGCTTGGGATATATTAATGGAAAGCAAAAATGCCGAAATGGTAGAATGCGGCGCTCATTTGACAGTCTATCCCGCTACCTTGCCAGCGCCCCAGGTGGATAATCTATGTGTGCAAATCTACGGCCAGCTTAGGGCCCGTAATATTATGCATCCAGACCCATTTTCCTTTAGAGGCCTGCGGGAATATTCCCCCAACGACCCTCTTAAGGCCATAAATTTTAAGGCCTCAGCCAAGGCCCAAGAGCTAATGGTAAACCTTTGGGAGTATATGAATGCCCGACAGGTAATTTTACTATACAACCTACAAAGATATAGTGTTTGGCATAACGAGGTACTGGACGAGTTTACTATCAAAGTAGTAGCAAGCTTGGCAGAAAGGCTTGTCCATGAAAACGTCCCTGTACGGTTTATAACCAATGGTCATTGCGCTAACATAGCGCAAGCCACCCTTCCTGACAAGATTACGGAAGTCCCAGAAGGTGTGGGAGAGCTGCATTTGGAGCGCATTTTTGAAACCTTGGCCCACGTGGACGCAGAACAAACCCAGGTTGCGCCATTCCACGAAATATTGGCCAACACCGCAAGGGAGTATAAGCTAGAACCAGAGTACTGGCTAATATCCACATATCACGGCCCAGAGCTTGAGGAAGTGTACAAAGACTTACGAGCCAAAGGGGCACGTACTGTTTGGATACTTCCATTTTCTGTGGGGCTACGGACCGCAGAAAGCGACATAATTTTGTCCCCTGAGATACGAGAAAATGTAGTAATCGTATAGGGTAAAAAAGGTTTGGCAAAAGTATCAAAACCTCATGGTGTAGTAAACCCTTACATGGAAAGGAGAACAATATGACCTCCAAGCGGGAACTATTTATGGATGCATTACTAAACTTCATTTGGTTAGCATTTTTTTATGCCGTCCTTGCAACCCCGGTGGTTCTTTGGCTTGACCTGCGGGTTGACGTGCTATTACTTATGATGGTTATAGGCTCCTGCTATTTTTTTATAATACGACGGGCAATTAAGCCCGTTGCCCCAATGTTCCTTGCTCATATTATTGTGCCGGTAGCTGCTTGGTTTTTGGCCCCTGGGATGTTTTATATGATTCTATATATTGCCGCGGCAGTGGTTTTAGGCTTTTTCTCTGTATATCAGCGATATAAGAAGTTCCAAACCATTAGTAGCGAATTTCTCTTTTTTGCACCTGGGGCCCTTGTGGCGTTGGCCCTTATTGTAGGGTATCTAGGCCATACACATTTGTACCCTCACTATGGGGCCCTGATTATTATTGTAGCAGTAGGAGGCAGGCTTCATTCCAGAATGTCTACAATGAACACTTCCCTGAGAGCCATAACCCTAAGCTCCAACCAACCCTTAGAAAAGATTCTGAGGTTTGACTATAAGGCAATGATTATACTTACCTTGCTGCTGGTTGGGCTGGTTTTGCTTATTAATGTACTGTTTATTAGGCCTATACTTGAGGTTATCTCGGGTATTAGTATTAATTTTACATTAGAACCTACCGAGCCAGGCGAAGCTATGATACCACAAGATATTTTTGATGGAGGGGTTGGTGGAATAAACCCTTTGCAGTATTTGGCTAACACATATAGGGAGCCAAATAGATTTTTCGTGATTTTTTGGCAGATTATGATGTGGGCGATTTCAATTGTCGCAGTTGCCGCAATATGCATACTTGTATTTTTTATTATCCTAACAATATATAGGCGAATGCGGTTCAAAAAAAGCGGTGACGAGGATCTCAACGAAGGCTTTGAAGATATAAAAGAATTTATCCCCACCCCAAAGGCCAGAAGCTGGTGGCGGCGCGGCCCCCGAGGCGAGCATAGGGTTAGGCGGCTTTTTCGGGAGACTGTCACCCGGCATATGAAAAAAGGCGTACCAATAAAGTGCTCGGATACGCCTTTGCAGATGGCTGATAGGATTACTAAGGAGGATATTGGGGGGTTGGCTGAGGAGTATGCGGGGGTGAGGTATGGTGAAATTTCACATTAACCCGTGTTCAAACCTCATTTAATCGCCCTTATCGTGTAACCAGTTGCATTTTTCGCCAGCTAATATATCCTATACAAAAGTCGAACAAATAAGCGGTGAAAACATGGATTTACAAGAAAAACTTAAGCTACTAACAGAAAGCGCCAAGTACGACGTAGCCTGTACCTCCAGCGGCGTAGACCGCAAAGGCAAGCGAGGCACCATAGGCAGTGCCGCCGCCTGCGGCATATGCCACAGCTTTACCGCAGACGGGCGCTGCATCTCCCTACTAAAAATATTATTAGCCAATACCTGCGTCTACGACTGCCAGTACTGCGTAAACCGCCAGTCTAACGACACTCCCCGCACGGCCTTCACCCCAAGAGAAGTGGCAGAGCTTACCTTGCAATTCTACCGCCGCAACTATATAGAGGGCCTATTCCTAAGCTCGGCAGTAGTAAAAAGCCCAGACTACACCATGGAGCTTCTGATAGAAACCCTGCGCTATGTACGAGAAGAATACCACTTTGGCGGCTATATCCACGTAAAAGGTATACCAGGGGCAGACCAAGCCCTAATCTGGCGACTAGGCCAACTGGCAGACAGGATGAGTATCAATATAGAACTCCCCTCAGAAACCAGCCTAATAGC
>Ga0123355_10008341_pt1 | contig 15663 bp, 15 predicted proteins | sample TergutEmb28metaG_3_FD_89872 | JGI IMG/M metagenome (GOLD analysis project Ga0123355, IMG submission 89872) | Embiratermes neotenicus P1 segment gut microbial communities from Petit-Saut dam, French Guiana - Emb289 P1 | ecosystem: Host-associated > Arthropoda: Insects > Digestive system > Gut ... | reverse complement strand
TTGTGATCTCGACAAAGCATGCTCCCCATAGGCCTATTTCAGTTTATTGAAAGTTTCAATGCCGGTTTCCCCAAGTTTGACACAAAACTTGATTGCACATCGTTGCTCGAAATTGCGCTCTTCTATTTCCGTGACACACACACACAAAAACTGATTCACAAGAAACTGCACTAAAATTAGCGTGTTAATGCTAGCGAGTTGAAACTCATACTAGAAGTCTATGAGACTCTTATCTAACCTTCAAGTGAAGGGCAAGCCCGCAGTGTTGCCAGATCGTGCGATACGCGGGCAGTCTCATTACTTTATTTAGAGACCTTGTATTGTTACTTACTTTTGTGACAAATAGATCGTTTTTCAAGAAATTGATTGCGTGACTTTTCGCTCACCCTGTACATGTATAAGTGTCAGTTATTAATTCGGTGCTAATTAGAAATTGATGCCGTTTATGCGGAAGATTATTGCAGTGTGTTGGTAACAGCTACCTTGGAAGTGTTATGAGCTCTGTGTTAAGGTCCAGTAAATACCAACGGCTTAAGTGAATAATAACACCCTCTTGTTATTACGAAGGCTGCCAGGGCGCCTGTCGAAGCTATTCCCATGAGCACTTCCCTGATAATCCTGAGTGGGGCTCGTCTCGACGGTGGGTGTTCCCATGTTGACCCGCCAGACTTATCCATTAGCTAACGCGGGTAACGCTACCAATTAAGGTAGATCCGTCCTGCTGCAGCCCAATATGAGGTCAGTCCCAGCGGGAAAGAACAGGAATGATGAAAGGGTGAGGTAAAGGGGCGGTGACGGTGAAAACAAGTGACACTTTTGACTATGGGGCTAGTGGAAGTCTTTCAGCGTGAGCCCGCAATGCCGCAAAAGAGGCGTTTTTCAATCGGGAAGTGAGTAGAAGAGTAAGGTTTCACCGCAGGCCTGATAGAGACGGCGGACAACAATCGCGGCCACGTTGCAAACGAAGGCGTGACAGTGAAGGCAACCGAACGAAGCCGAGAGAGCCTGATGATGAGGGGACAGCAGGAACAGCGCTCAGGCAACACCGAACGCGAGAGAGGCGCAGCAGTCCAGCAGCCGGCTTCGAACCACGGATATCTCTGCTACCAGCACTAGCTACGTGAAGTGGGATGCTAGGCGGACCCTTCATCCGGAACCGCACCGAAGCTACGTGGTTACAAACGTGTCATTGTGTCGTGAAAAATGACCGTACGTTTTTGAAGGAGTCGTAATGTGTTAGGGAGGGGAGAAAAACAGCCTGTGGATCCGTAAATTGTGTACAAATACATGGAGGCACTGATGACATTGAAAAATAGAGATACATGTGGGGCCAGTTGCATCTGGTGGTAATGCGGAGGGCAAAGTGGCGTGGGAAATTCGGGCAGTGGAGATAAAGTGTCAGTAGAAAATCCAAACAACTCCACGAGCAACGTTAAGTTAACTCTGCGAATTGTTAACAGGTGTCTTGAGGAGGACTGAAGGCAGACTTTCACCCCGAAAAGTTTAAACATTAGCACAACAGCAGCAAGTTTGAGGTCAAACTTCTGGGCAGAAGTTTTAAGATAAATGGAGCAATGAAGTAATTTAACACTTTGACAGGATTCAAACATTATAGGCCAAGCTGTGCGGGACAAGTTGTTTAATCACTCGGAAGTAATTGCCGAAGTAGTTTCCTCGTCCTGTAGATTAAGAAACACCGGTGCGGGATGGATGCGCCGCGAAATAAATTACATTGAAGAAATCACTTCGCTTGCAGTCGAAGCATAATATCCTGCCGGTTCTCACCTTGCTGATCGTGAGTCCGTTTCTTACTAGACGTGCTTTAGGTCATGTCCCTCCTTCCCCCTCCCCCAGATGTCTTCTCTTGTTATACAGAACCAAGTTTCGTCCGGAATCCCTGTGAGCCTTTCGCTCTTTCCCCGTACCTCTGTCGTAAATTTCCATGGTGATTTTGAAGATCTCGTTTTGTAGCAGTCTCTCCATGGCGGGTTTGTGAGGGAACAAGACTGTTGGATGCCCTTCCGATCCACTTCAGCCCTTCGTTTACTTCTAAGTGCCGAAAACAGCTTTAGAAAAGACAATGTCTACATTTTGCACGTGACGTATCAAGGACGTATTTCCACGTCCGGTTTTTGTCTGGAAGACGCTGGACCTGTTGCTTTGTCTTGCGGCTCAGCCGAACCGATTGTCCGTACAAAATCATCTCCAGGACCGTTCGCAGAACGAGATGGTTGTTTTGAAGTACGCATGCGTTTACTGGCCATGTCCCAGTAGAGCAAGCTATACTATTGCCTGTTTTTTATGGGTGTGAAACTTGGTTGCTCACATTGAAGGAGGAACGTAGGCTGAGGGTTTTTGAGAATAGGCTGCTGAGGAGAGTATTTGGGCCTAAAAGGGACGAGGTAACCGGAGAGTGGAGAAAATTACGTAATGAGAGGCTTTATGGTGTTTTCTCCTTTCCAGACATTATTCGGGTGATGAAATCGAGAAGAATGAGATGGGCGGGGCATGTAGCATGTATGGGGGAGATGAGAGGTGTATACATGAGGTTTGGTGGAGAAACATGAAGGAAAGAAACCACTTGGAAAACTCAGGCATAGATGGGAGGATAATATTAAGATGGCTCTTCAGGAAGTGGGATGGGGTGCACGGACTGGATTGATCTGGCTTTGGATAGGGACAGGTGGCGGGCTCTTGTAAATGCAGTAATAAACCTTCGGGCCACATAGATGCGGGGAATATCTTGAATACCAACTGAGAACCGGCTAGCTTCTCAAGAAGGACTCTACTCCGTGGAGTGAGTAGGCCTGTAGAGTAGGAGGGCCTGATGACTGTGACCGTTGTAGTAAAGGCATTGTCACGTTTATCTGGCTGATACATTGCCCAGGATTAGCTGTTAATCACTGCTGATTTTGTTGTTCTGTGCAACGGAAGTTCAGGGGCTTTCAGACGGCCGAGTCCGATGCGTGGTGTAACCTGGCAGATTTGGCGTTTATATCACCATTGTGGCGCACCGACTGCACAGCTTCATGTTTCGTGGTTCCGACAGTCGTCTGGGATAGCAGTTTGAGTAACTTACACGCCTTACGAACACTTCTTTGGTGACAAGGCTACACTCTGATTCGAATGCACAATGAGTGTGTGGTCATGCCCCATCTCTGATTTGTCTTGTTCCCACATCAACATAGGGGCACGTAGAGGCTGTCGGCGCTGACACAACCGACATCTGTTGTAATCATGTCTGCCCCCAATTTCATGTGAGCAGCTTCCTGTCCATGTATGATTTCTTCGGAACTGGTGTTGAAGCATGTTCGTCTGCGTTATAGATTTTATCTTGACGGCCCAGCGATCACACCGCTGTTTTTTGGTAAAGTTAAAAATGTGCTTCGAATTTAAATTTAGAATGCAATTACTAGTAGAATCTCGCGGAAACCAACTTTTAGAGGATCCGTATTGTGCATGAAGACGTGTGAGGTCTTAACCTGACAACAGAGCGTGTTGGAGGCAAAGTCACTTGACGTGCATGTACTTCATTGGCGTACTCCGTTCACCATATAGTTCGCTATCTGAACTTTTCCAAATTTGTGTTCAGTCTACGCTCAGTGTCACGTGTGTAATGGAATGGCGTATTTCAGTTCTGCTTCAGGGGTGACAATACGAATCTGGCCGTAAACTGCTGTGAGTGTCGGATTTGGTTTACGACGTCGTTCAGTTTCGTAGAAGGTTGCATTGAGCGTTGCGCAGTATCCACCTGCCACTATTTTCACGAACTTGTGCTTTGAAGATGGAGATACCAGTATCCATTGAAACGCTGGTAACCTACGAAATTACACAGAAAACCATACGCTTATCTGTACTATCTTCTGAGTCGTCACTTTTTGGAAATAACTACCATGTCTGTATTGTCACGTGCCAAAGACTGTTTTTAGACTGAATTTAGGTATTTTGTATGACTTGGCGAAGGGGCGATGTGTGTTCGGTTAAATAAAGTTTTTGAGCTCCATGTTTAGCGAGCTTTGGTCGGAAAACGTTTTGGGATGGGGCCGTTTGGAAGGTGACGGGGCAGAGGAGAAGATAACACTAGGTTTACGTTGGGTGAATTGTGCTGTGAAGGTGTGGGATTAATTGGGCTGGTTGAAGGTACGCTGTAATGGTCCACGCCTACTTACAGGTAAGTTTTGTCAGGTGTATCGAATTAATAATTCCAGCAGCGTGTGGTTCGACTGAGGGGGCGTCAGACGGGTTAGCTTGTGCCCCCGCCAGATCTGTGTATCCCTACATCCGTCCCTTATACATCTTCCTCAGGCAGTCTGATTGCTTGTCCCTTCTGTCACGGCATCTATCACGTGTCGTCTCTCGTTTCGGGCCGGACTTTCTTACCCTGCTCAATCCTCTGATCGTAAATATCTTTTTGTCTCTGTCACTTGCCCTCTTCCCATCTCTGCCCCTTGATGCCCCGAAATACTGAACCTTCGAATTGCATCTCTACAGAGCTCATTTCTTTTTGGTTGTACAGGGTCTTTGGGGGCAGACAGCCGTATGAAGTTTTTCGGTTGAACTGACGTTTTTCAGACTAGACTGCGTCTTTATTCTGGCATCAAAACGTGAGGACGAAGACGGAGTCGGACTCCGAAGCGTCCGTTGGTTTGAACCACGTGACGCGGGTTCCAGTGCCGTCATAGCTTCAAGGCATAATGCATATTTTGTTGTTTCGCGTTGTAACTGGGTGACAAATATTCAGTGCCGTTTGTTGCAAATATCCATAATTTGTTTTGTGCTTGCGACAGTTGAAATCCATAGCCCGTCCTTGCTTGGATGAAACGAGGTAATTAACGAAGAGATCGGTGACTAACTTCTGATGTAGTGACCTTATGTTTCAACAACCTGCCACCAGGATGTGTGTGTATATATATATATATACATACATATACATATACATACATATATACACACACGCGCAACATTTTAGGGACGGAACCGGGTGCGAATGCCGCATTGTTTACAGGAGAGGAGGGGCACAGGACCGGACGCTCTGCTGGCTTCACAGCTCTTTTAGTTTTGTATACGGGAGTTAATGGTATTGGAATAGTTTATGTAAAGCGAAAAAAAATCACATTGTGGACTGTAGCTTTGCTTCATTGTATTTATGTTTGTGGCAGGAATTTAGCTGAACGCTACAAATCTGACAACATGTTTGTGTTTCGTACCGAAGTAAGATTTTTTTGTGTGTATTGAAAGGTGCTTAAGAACAAAAGCAAGGCTTTACCGAATTAATGAGGCAGCGCATACCCACGTATGTTTTTTCATTTGCAGATTGGTGTGAGTGTTGCCTTGATGTTCCGGTCTTGTAAATCTGTTCTTCAGAGAATACTCGTCTTTAAAGATACATGCTTTGGTATTTCCTTTTGCCTACTTCGTTTCCCAGCGTTATTTTTCTTTGTATCTTCTTGTTTAAGCAGTGCTAGCATTTCACGTAATATCTGCGTATAGACCTAAGTGCTTGTAAAATACCGTGGCAGATAACGGTAACCTGTGATAATTGTTGATGTATTGATCCGTGGACGTTTACTTGATGCGGTGTGTTAACAAAATTAATCACCATTTGCCTTACTGATGTGTATTTATGAGTCCTTGGAACGGACAATACAAACGCGAATTGCAAAATGAGTTTGAACGTGTGTTATAAGCCGCCATTTTCCTGTTTATTCAGAACTAGCGTCTTTGAAGCTCTTCATCTACAGTGCTTCTAGTTTTCTTTTAGGAGAAACTGGAATTTTGTCCCCTGGGAAATTAAAATGGAGTGTCTGTGTACAGCGGACACTGCAAACCCAGAAAGTCTGTTTCATTCACCGAAAGCAGTTTACTGTGTAAGATATGTTGCTAGTGACAGCATACTGACTGTGTCAAATCTCTGAGCTCTGTTGCTCTGACAATATTCGTGAATTCCGGTATCATTTTTGCGTCACTGACCATGTTGGTGCCTCAATCAAACTTGCTTACGTGCACTCTTTGAAAAATGCGCGTCACTTTTGTGTATCGAAGGTTCGCTTGTAAGCCTTAGGTACGTAAAAACGGAAGTAAATTGGGACCGGAAGCGAGGGCGACCGCTTGCTTACGGAGAGAACTTCACATTTGCCAAATAGGGACGTGGGAATTTCTTGCCTATGTCGTGTAAGGTTGTTTTTAGATTTCATATTCATTTGTGAGATTGTATTGAACCTTCGTGTTCCAGCTGAACGCTGATAGTGTTTGAAATGGATCCCTTTGTAGCTTTTTTGTTTAGTGTGGCGTAGTTAAGAAAAGCGAATTAATCTGACGGTTCTTAGAACTGCGGTGCTATTCAGTAGAGTACCAAAACCAGTTCTGAAAATCTAAACAGGCTTTGGAGCGTAATTATTAAGACAGAAGAAGACACCGTAGTGTGCTGTCATGCAGTCGCGTGTATTTATGGCGCTTAATTTTCCCTTCTGGCTGTCGGGTGTCGCGGCTGACTGTACGCATTGCTGTGCACCCTTTTGGGCGTGGTCGTGGCTGTGCTCGCCTGCCACTTCTCCGAAACTGCCGAATGAATTCTGAAATCTGTTCGACGAATTTAATCTCAAATCACACCGGCCTGAAATAAACATCCTATGCCTGTACCGTGGCCGATCGTACACAGTTGACGTGTAGTAACCTGACATTGGATGTGGTTAATATCTGCGGGTTTTGTTTTGAACGTTTGCCGATATTGGATAATTAACAAAATACAACCTTGTGACATCTGTTAGGTACATTGTGACGTCTGGTAGGTACTTTGTGGCGTGTGGTGGGTGCTGATTGACGTGTATTAGGTGCTACGTGACATCCGGAAGGTACTTTGTGACGTGCCGTAGGTGCTACGTGACGTCTGGTAGGTGCTGTTTGACGTCTGGTCGGTACGTTGTGACGTCTGGTAGGCGCTACCTGATACCTAGTGGGTATGACTCGTACTACAGGAACGCGTGGTTCATTCATCATTCATTCATTCGTTCATTCATTCATTCATTCATTCATTCATTCTGTTGTCTGCCTTACGACAGGTCCATAGTTTCCTCCAAAGCGAGTTCTCCACACAGTGCGATCTAGTGCTTCCTTTTTCAAGTTACTGTATCCTCTCTTTTCTCTAAAGTTATCTAGTAGCTGCTTACCCTTCTTCCTCGTCTTTTCGTCGCTTTTATGGTTCCTTGAATACCATGTTTTAGAAGGCAGTCCCTACGCAAGATGTGACCAATCCAGTTAGCCTTCCTTCGTTTTATTGTATGTAGGATTTTATTCTCCTCCTTAACCCTGTGTAGTGCTTCTTCATTTCTCACACGATCGGTCCAACCGATCTCCATCTGTATCCAGCACCAATTTCAGAACTTTCCAGGTGTTTCTGATGTACTGTCCGCAGTGCTGAAGTTTCAGCACCTCACAAAGCTGTGCTCCAAATGTAGTACTTCGGCAGTTAACGGATGTTTGTGCGTTGACAGTGTAAATTAATTCAATATTGGTGTCCTAACTTAAGACAACACATATGACAAGAAATCTGAAACCCTGTACTAGATATGTTTATGCGCATATTACAGTTGTCTTGCCTGACCGTCTGTTTGTCCGTCCATCCGTCCGACCGACCGCTTGTTTATCTGCAAAACTACTCTTAATGAACGAAAATTGTGTGTGTTGACGTTGTTTTGTGGTCTAGATGTTGGAACTTTGGTGTCCTGCGTGGGTATGTGTGCACAGGGTACGGTACGGTATGTTATGGCACGGTACGGTGCGTACGGTACGCCACGGCACGGTATAGGACTGCTTGCTTGGTGCATTTACGTTTCTACGATAAATATGGAATTACAGTTTCGTTGTCACTTTCAGGACGTTAGAAAATCTGCTGCCATCTACCGTCACTGCTGGCTATTATTGGTAGTGTAGTGTTGATCTGGAGTTAGGGCCATGCCAGAAATTTGTGAGTAAATAAATAAAGCTCCGTCTATAATGAATTACGTGTAAGTAATGACTTGGAAGGTTTAAAAATGTAATAATAATAATAATAATAATAATAAACGTATAATTGATGAGTAGGGAGAAGTTACGAGAAGTATAAATTGCAGAAGGACGTTAGGTTATCAAAATATGTTATCGAAGCGTTAACAGTTGTGTGTGCGTGCGTGCAGTATAGCTACGTAACGAAGCACAAATAAAACTCAAGTGGTTTATCTCTGTGAAGTCTACTTAATTATTAGTCTTGTGAAAGCAGCACTATGCAGTGTGGTCATGTTCTAGCACCATCAGAGCCTTACGGAGATGTTCTGTGTGCGGTACCTACCCTTTATGCCATCGTGGGGGTTTTAAATTCTCCCTGCTTTCTGCGGAAGGGACGCAGGTGCGCCTGAGGGGGTCGGTGGCTGGGTCCCTGTTGTGAGGTCTGGAAGTAACTTGGCAACAGATAACGGGTCACGGTGGGACCCAGACCAGTTATCCCAGCCACTGCGTGTTCACGTACGCCTTCGTAGTTCAGTGCCTATACACGGAGGTAACCTTAGGATAGGCGCCATCACTTTTGTGGCGTGAGTTTTGGTATGGCATTCTGAGCAGAGTCAGCGACGTGTTGCAAAGGTCAGAGAAGTTCGCGTCGCTCGTCAGCCTTCCGCAATGACTAGAGTTTATTGAAATGATCGGCTTGTGTTCCAGTCGTAGTTAATATCTCGAATCCGTGGGAATTCTCCTGAGCAGTCAATATAGCATCCAACATATGCTGTCTGTGATACACCGTTTGTGTGACATGAATCAGCTACTGCACGTTATCTTGTATACCTTGTATACAGGGTAACGTGCCAATCTGTTCTGCTTCTCTTATAGAAGTGATTAAAATCTTAAAATGCTGAAATACAAAAAATTGATGATCATAAAGTACAGCATTGTGATATTAGTTGTTAAAATATGTAACAACCCGCCGCTGTTGCCAGTTCTTAGTTGTTTTTATATATGTGGATTATATATATATATACATATAGAGAGAGAGAGAGAGAGAGAGAGAGAGAGATCGGTATGATTCCGTACGATCTTGTCCAGCAACTCCATGCTAGACTGGCATCTCGGTGCCGAAACTTGTGGGCGATTGACATGTATCGTAAATAGTGTATCAAAGGGTGCATGTGTTGGGTGACGCATGGATTGCAAGAACATGCACGGTGTGAGTGACGTAACAGCAGCTAAGGAGGGTGATGCTGTCTCTTGTTCGCATGACAGTTCGCACAGTCTGGCCTTTGAACGTCTGTCTGTGCCTGCACTGATTAAATATTTGCTAGCCCTTCGCCAGGAGAGCACTGTGAACACCCAGACAGCAGTTTCGGTTGGCACTCATACTGCACATTCCAAGCCTATAAAGGTGCTACTGTCTTGTATAGGTAATGCAAATTTATAACCTAACAGTAAAACCGAGTTTATAGACTGGGGTAGTTGGCAGGACTGCTTGTCTGGTAGTAGTAAAATATAATTCTGCATCTGTCAAATGTTTATGGCTTGCAGTTGTAAATGTGTTGCAGTAGCAACTGCGGGTGCTGCTGGTAATGAAGATGATTTTTGGTGACTAATTCTTCGTTACCTTTAATACGTGCCATTTACTGGAGTGCCAAATTTGCTGAGGCCCGTTTTGTGGAAAAGTGGACTGAAATCGCGGTGGATATGATGCCGGAACTGACGTGCTGTTATTGGTCGTTAACTTGGAACGACAGTTAAAATGGTAGATCTTGTTACGAGGTAGCCAATGGGTGTCCAACAGCATCGTGTGATGTTTTTGCTGGCTGAGGCGGTAGATTGCAGCACATCGCAGTGAGATGGAATGCAGTACATCAAAATATAAACTGCCGTCATTGGTCTGACGTTCTCAGAATGTAAAGCGGCCAGTGCGGGGCATTTCAGTTGGTTTCTGCATGTTCTGTCAGCTGTATTCGTGATGTATTTCGCTGTAGTTTCCAACCTACTTTCTTTCTAAGGACAATACGTATTTGGCCCGGAACAGCGGTCTGTGACAGTGAGGGTCCGCAGACCTACGTGTGTCAGTGGGTGGGTTTGTTAGCTAGCTGTAATGCACTTACACTGATATAGCCTGTGTATATATTTGTGTATACGCTTACACTGATACAGCCAGTGTGTATATTTGTGTGTGCACTTACACTGATACAGTGTGTATATTTGTGTATAGACTTACACTTTTACAGCCAGTGTGTATATTTGCTGTATACACTTACACTGATACAGCCAGTGTGCATATTTGTGTATGCACTTACACTGGTACAGCCAGTGTGTATATTTGTGTATACACTTACACTTGTACAGCCAGTGTGTATATTTGTGCATACACTTACACTGATAGTGTGTATTTGTGTATACAGTTACACTTGTACAGCCAGTGTGTATATTTGTGTATGCATTTACACTGGTACAGCCAGTGTGTATATGTGTGTACATATGCAGTGTGTGGTGTGCGCTATGTGCGTCGTGCTCCACGCAAGGTGCGTCATTTCCGAACGTTGTCCGCGGATTAATTTCGCAAAAGATGAGTACAGATGTTAATGTCAACATGCTTGTCAGTAACGGTAATGTTAACGTAAGAGGATCTGTTATGTTCAGAAATAATATATGTTCCAGATAAATAAAAACCCAACTTAATAGCCAGACTTTCATATCAGCATGAACAATATCTTATCTGACCTTCCAGGTTTTATTCGTTCTTATCTTAGTACGTCAAATCCTGGACTTGGTGATTAACATGAATTTTGACCAGTCAAAGATTTGAAATGCGAGTGTCTAGAATTCTTATGTTATTCGTTTTTCATTTATTCACTCTGGTAAGTTTTGCTATTAATATTTTTCTAACTACATGGGCACTAAAATTTAGTAACTTGACAACCGTGTTCCTATTCTTGGGATTAGACTCTACTGTAATCTTGTGTATTTGATCTGAGTTTAGGTTATGGTTCTCATGATATCCCCGCCCTCCTCTTGTCAGTATTTTTTTATGTGTGTCCGGTTGCTACAATACTGCATAATCTCATTAACCGATGTGTCAGTGTAAGATATCCAATGACCTGACGAATGCTGAACCGTGTTGTGTCCGTCACCTAAATAACTTGTTGTTCTGGTCCTGTTGTGTCCTTGTAAAGACGTTTGGACTGGCTCTTAATTTATCTAACGGCGTTCTTCAGCTGCTGGGGTTATACGGAGTCCAGTGGCAGAGTGGTTAAAGGGAACAGTTTGCTGTGTGTTTTAGTTTAGTAGCCCAAAGTGTGCATGTGTCCTTGTGGGTTGAGGAGGATTAGGGAGAACCACCTGACCGAGCATGGAACCCGAGACTGCCGCAGTTTTACGTAAGGATGTGGCAGGGTGGGTGGCTGAAGGCGCTGTGAACTGCAGAAGGTGCGTGAGGGTCCGGTCTGTGCATTGGCGTGGATATGAGATACATGCCAGTGGCACCGGGTGCCTCCAGAATGCGAATCAGGCCTGTGCAGAGAAGAAGCATCAAGGGGTCTTATTTAAGGGTCCTGTATTTTTATCAGTTTTTTGGATCCCTATTTGTTATCTGTTTTGTCGTTTATACCTCTCTTGCCTTTCTTCGTTCTGCCTTTGCTTCCGTTCTTGTTTACGATATATTTTTATAGAATACGATTTTGCATGCACTTGTCAGTGAAATGCATAAAGCCAGCGGTGTTTATCGTGAGCGCCCTTTCTGACTAGCCGTGATTTGTGACACCATGAGACCTTGCATATCGCGGTGCGTACGACAGGTCCGGCAGGGCCGCAAGAAGTGAAGGGGTTCCTTGTGCACCCTGATCACGCTGCTGCATCCCGGTCTTAAGATTCACGTCGCGCTGAGCTGCAACACCCCAGTCGCTCTGTTTTCGTCAGAGGACATGGCCAGCCTGAGTAACAAGGCGGGGTACAGGGTGTCTGCGAATTTATTATTCGAAATACTGCGAGTGACAGCTATGTTGACGGTCGGAATGTTTCATGTCAGAATTAGGGCTTGAGTTTTTGCTGGACCGTGTTGGATTTTGGTGGTTGGGGTGAGCTGTGGTGCATGCTAATGCTGGGGGAGCATTGAGCGTGAGGAATAAGGCGCACACTCTACCGGAGAACTAAGAAATTACGACATTTGTGCCGCCGCTATCATCGTCGTCGTCATCATTTGTACTGCCGTCATCTTATCGAGAGAAGAATGAGTTTTCCAGTGTGTTTTGTGTCTGAATTCACAAATGTTTGCACACAGTTTACGACGTTTCACAAACTCTGATTACAGTTGGCATGTGTTTTTGAGCCCCCTGCTCCTTTGCCCACTTTTCTTAGTCAGAGCGTCGCTTGCTCTCTAACTCCTGGTTCCCACTGTTGACCCGTAAAAAGGGTCGTTCTTGGAACTCTCTCCTGTTGGCTTCTCTTCTTCCTCCTGCAGCTCTGATTGGTCAGATTTCATCCGTCTTTCCCATATCCGACAAGCCCTTTCTTCCCAACCATTTCAGCAATCACATGAACTCGCTTCGCTTTGCCTGAAGACGGAGGCAGTGCATTCTTTCGAAACGTCGAGTTGTCCACTACGCGATGCCGAAACGCAACAGAAGGTCGGTAAGTGCCATTTCTTATTGGCCGGGTTGCAGATGTTCATAGTGCCGTATTTGTCGCACCGCGCTGTCGGCTGGTCAGAGCTCCACAGTACAGTCCCTGGTTCAGTCCCTGGCCCTGACCTAAGCAGCTGTTTCTGTGTGGCGCGTCCCTGCGATATTCGTGTTTATTCTCAGCTGCCTTCGTGTGCCACTGTGCATTCAGTTTTGCTGTGGTTGTTGAAAGCAATAATCGATACCCACTGCTGATCTGCATGTGTTTATATACCCTCCAAACATTTTTTCAACCAGTTGACATATTTTCATTCATGTTCAGATCTCCCTATTTTTTCCAGGCCTTACTGGCGCTAGCTGAATGCCCGTTGGATTCCGTGAAGTGGATTGTCATACAGTAGGGACTGAGGGCCTAATCACCATTGTCACCCTGCGTGATTTCAGGTTCCGCCGCGAAGTAGATGAGAATTGCGCTCTTCTGGATTGTTACGCAACGAGTGGTGGTTATTTCTAACCTACGTTTCGGGACAGCCTATCGGTCCCGTCTTCAGGGATGAAGAATCCAAAACAAAGCCTGTAACCCCAATGCTTACTTACTTGCTAACATAGTTACTTCCTTACTTACGTACTTACTCCATGGAGCAGAGTACTTCTTGGGAAGGTGACCGATTCTCAGATAGTCAAGAAATTCCCCCTATTTTTTGGAACCCGAAAGTTCATTACTACATTCACAAGTGCCCGCCACCTATCTCTGTCCTGAGCCAGCTCGATCCAGTCCATACCCCCACATCCCACTTCCCGAAAATACATCTTAATATTATCCTCCCTTCTACGCCTGGGTCTCCCAAGTTCTTCAAGTTTCCCCACCATAACCTGTATACGCCTCTGCTACGCGCTGTATACGCGCTACATGCCCAGCCCCTTTCATTCTTCTCGATTTGATCACCCGAACAATATTTGGTGATGTGTACAGATCATTAAGCTCCTAATTATGTAGTTCTCTCCACTACCTTGTTAGCTCGTCCCTCTTAGTCCCCATTATTCTCCTCAGCACCCTACTCTCTAACACCCTCAGCCTACGTTCCTCCTTCAATGTGAACGAACACGTTTCACACCCCTACAAAACAACAGGCAAAGTTATGGTTCTGTATATCTTAATCTTTAAATTTTTGGATAGCACACTGGAAGACAAAAGATTCTGCACCGAATGAGAGCAAATATTCCCCGACTTCAATCTGTTCTTAATTTCATCCTGCATAGAATTTTTATACGTTAAGGTTGTTTCCAAATATTTGAACTGTTCCACCCTTTCAAAGGAACTGTTATCGAAGATCATACTGTCACTTCGTCCCGCATTCTGATCTCCAGCTGTAGCCCCAATACGGAATTTTTACAGGGAAGAGTGTAGGCGGTGGATATCTCAATGGTGTGGCGTCAGCCTTACGGTTGATGCAAGGGGTTGAATGGAGGGGAGTGTGGTAGTCAGAGAGACGCTCCACCATGACAGGTGGAGTACCGAGACACTTTTTTTAGCGTGGGGCAAGATACTCGATAGCGATGAGTTGAACCTGAGGCAAGCATGGGGCAAACAGCAATGTGGCCTGAAACCTTAAAACGATCGGTTGCACGGTATATTGCGTACGGAACGAGATGGTAAAATAACATTAAGGCGATCTTACGTAATAGACGTGTGGGGATTGGAGTGACGTTCAGGCGTGGTGTAACCACGTAAGTTGCGGACGTTGGTAAGAGCCTCATATTTACTGGCAGAAGGTGACATAATGTGCTTGTCGAGCACGATCTGTGGCCCTAAGCTCAGTGCATCCCCCGTCACGCGCACACAAAACACAGCACCCCCCTTCACCTGTAATGTCAGACCTCCCCTTTTTCAGCGCGATCGGTTTGACGGCTGTCGGATCTTCTTGACGCATGGCAGCAGTGGCTTTAGTTAAAGTGCAGTTCAGACACTGTTTGGCGCCATGTCTAAATCTTGCAGACCCCGCCGTCTTCTCATAATGTTTCTCGCTCCAAATAGGCCTGATTATCTCAGTGTTCATCCCATTATGATATATGATAATAAAACTGACACATGTATTGCCGTCAGCAGCAACAAATTTTTTTAGTTCCGTCATATGCTACATGTTTCGGCAGTACTGTCACACACACATCTTATTTTGAGTTTTAAATATTCTGTATTTGCTGCCTCAAGATGGCCAGTACTGCCTAAACATGTAGGACGTGTTCCCGGGAATAATACAATTTGTTGTGGCTGTCGGCATTACGTGTGTCAGATTTTAGGCGCGTTCGCACAATTACGAAAAGCGACTATTAGCTTCGTCATGTCTGTCCTTTTGTCCGCATGGGACAAATCGGCTCCCACTGGACGGATTTTCGTAAAATCTATTATTTGAGTATTTTTCGAAACTCCGTCGAGAAGATAAAGTTTCATTAAAATCAGACAAGAATAACAGGTACTTTCATGAAGACCAATAAACATTTTTGTCATATCTCTCTCATTTCTCTTAGAATGAGAAATGTTTGAGACGAAAGTTGTAGAGAAAATCAAAACACACATTTTGTTTTCAGTAACTTTTTCTTTCTTTCTTTCTTTTTTTTTTCCCCCCCTCCCCCGCAAATCATACCGTTTATGAGATAATGTGGATAAAGTTTGTGGAGCCCGACGTGCCTCGGCAATATGGCGAATATACATTGAATGCTGGATGCCAAAGGCTACAAACACACACAGTATGCAATATTTATTGCTCTTCCACTGCAACATTGATTGCACGAACGCGTCTGATTGTAACGCTATACGTACATTGTCTGTCATGTTAATCTAATTATCTCAACTGGAGGGCAGGTGAGGCACATCTGGCGGTAACGTTAAACGTAGGAATATTTTCAGATCAGAAACCTATTTAAACAGTACGAGCTTTACCAAGTCAGTGTATCCATAAGCGAAATTGGGTGGGGGGCGGGGGGGGGGGGAGAGTGGTAAGTTCTCCTGGACTTTTTTGTCTCCCTCAACATTTTTTTTTTCTTCCACCGAGTTGACATG
>Ga0123355_10008340_pt1 | contig 15663 bp, 13 predicted proteins | sample TergutEmb28metaG_3_FD_89872 | JGI IMG/M metagenome (GOLD analysis project Ga0123355, IMG submission 89872) | Embiratermes neotenicus P1 segment gut microbial communities from Petit-Saut dam, French Guiana - Emb289 P1 | ecosystem: Host-associated > Arthropoda: Insects > Digestive system > Gut ... | reverse complement strand
ATGACAAAAGTATAGACGCAGAGTGTGACGAAGGAGTCAAATTAGTGGCAGTAACTTGGTTTTATTATGCAAGATATGGCAGAACCAAGATTTATGTAATAAGTGAGCCTATAAAAATTTATAGAATATAAGGAGACCAATAAGATGAAAAAGAAATTATTTTATGCTACAATTTTAATTGCTATTCTAGTTTTAGGTATTCCAGTTAGTTTAGCTATGAGTTATGCTCATATTGAAGAAGTAATAGAATCGAAAATAATTTTAGAACAATTTCATAATAATGCAAATAGAAGTATTGAACTTGCACAAGATGTTTTGAGAGAATTTAGAAGCAGTAGAGATATGGGTGAATTCAATAACAATAATTCGACCTATAACCACAAAGAGGCTGTCACATACAATGATGATTTTGCTGGTATTTTTATTGATGATTATGGTGTCTTGAATGTGGGTGTTGTGGCTAGTGATAGACAAATTATACAACTTAATAGTATGCAAAATTACGATGGACAAATTATTTATAGAAACCAAAGATATGCACTTAATCATTTGATGAAAATAAAGGAAACAATTGTTTCTGAAATATTTTGTTCTGATATTTTTATTGTAAGTATAGATGAAAAATTGAACAGAGTTGATATATATCTAGGTAAAGAGAAAACTGTTAATTCAATAATTGATTTTTTGCAACGACGAGGCTTATACAGTAGCTATGCTGTAAATTTTACAGTTGATCCAAATAGAAGACCGATACCTCGTTCAAATACTATCTATGGAGGTAGTACTATAAGTAGCAATTCTTTTATTAGGAGAGTTGGAACCACTACTGCAAATGCTATTTGCAATGATACCGGGCAACTTGGAATCCTTACAAATCACCATGTCGCAAGAACTGATAATGTGAGTAGAGGTTCTTCTGGTTTGCTTACAACAATAGGAAGGTATAGAAAGTCATACTTGAGGAATCATGGGACTATTGATGCTTCCTTCATACCGTTTGCAAATCAAAATAATTGGGCAGAAACAGCGTATGCAATAAATGGTTACACAAATATAAGAATGGGCGGAGAACATTTAATAATTCAAGGAGCTCCAGTCAAACAAATCGGTAACGCTTCAGGTGTCACTATTGGTGTAATACAAGCAAGGTCTACATATTCTCGTAGTATTGATTTTTATTCTGGAAGAAAAAGTTTAAGAAATATTATAAGAACTAACAATTTATCGCGTGATAGTGACAGTGGCGGACCATTGTATTTTTATGGTGGGGGACAGAATTTGTTTTTGATTGGCATGAAATTTGCTGGTTGTGATTTTTGGAGTTATGCTTGTCGTATAACTGAAGTAGAAAGGCTTTTAAATGTCCGCGTCATCACAAACGACACTCAAACACATATGATGCGGCCGGGGTTATATACTATGCCGCCTGTTTATCGCAATCAAAGCAATCATGAAATGGGAACGGATATACACCTGCATGGCAACAATAATAGACTCAGTATATTTTTTGGCATCTCAAATAACACTACAAAGATACTTGACATCGCAGGCAACGGCACAAGTACAACCTTTTTAACAAATGTACCTGAATGGTCTGTATTCAACAGTACAATAGTAAATGCAAGTTTCATAAGACTGGGTGTTTGGCATGATCATGTCACGATACAGGTTGCTGATACTGAAGGCAATCAAATATGGTTTAATTCTTTCAGTATTCCGTCCAATTTTCGTATTGTCTCTGTATGCCTAGATGTACTTCAATCCAATCAACACAATAGAATATTCGGGAATATCACCAGCTATTCATTAACATTTATCACAATGACTAATGCCGCACAGCTGTCCAATATACGCAATAATACTTTTGCTAATTTCCGCCTTGCCAGAGATATAGATCTAAACGGACAGCAATGGATACCTATTCCTGAGTTTCATGGTGTATTGGACGGCAACGGTTTTAGTATAAGAGGCTTTAGCTATACCAGGACAAACACAAATCAAATAAATGCAAACCAATACATTGGTTTAATTGCCAACCTGCACGGCATTGTTCGCAGTCTAACCATCTTCAATAGTTCAATCTATATTGGAGATAACCATAGTGGTGTCGGTTGGATCAGAGCAGGGTTGGCGGCAGGTTTTGTGTCTGAGAGAGGAACTATTTATAATGTTGTCATATATAGCAATAGCATGGTGACAGTACAGCGTTATAGGTCAAGCATAGGCTTGATTGCCGGATATTCTAGAGGAGTAATAAGGAATTCAATAGTCTTAGGAGCCGATATCAGTATACAAGGAAGCGGTTATATGGGTGCTGTCGTTGGAATGGCTTATGGTGACATTTCGGGTAATCATATAGTGGCTACGGCAGGATACATAGTGTTGAGGTATACAAGGGTTAATGCGGACAGGAGTATTGGCGGGATAGTGGGGTTTAAGGACGGGGATTTCCTTTTTGCCAACCATGTGAATGATCTTAGAATAGAGAGGACGGATAATATTGGTTGGCCGCACATTGGCTCAGTGGCGGGGCGGTTAGGGAGTGTGCATATGGGTAATAGAGCGGCAAATTCACATATGATTTTAGCGGATGGCAGGCAGGTATTGTTGCCTTTGATAGGCTGGTTTAATATAGTGTGGGGGAAGTGTGGAATATGACAGACAATTGTTTTAACAATGTAAATATTAGCGTTAAGCGATTTGGCAGTCTAATGGAAGGCTTGTTTTATTGGGCGAGATTGCTTGTGTGAGGTTTTGTAATACATAGTTTTTGAGGAATATTCAATATTCCTTTTTTGTGTAAATTTAGTTGACAAATTTTGATAATTGTGATAATATATAGTAGTTAAGGAGGAATTTTTATGAAAAAGAAATTTTTGGTGATAATGATGGTGTTTGTGATGTCGTTTTCGGTTATAGCGGTGGCGGGATGTGATGGCGGTGACCCAAATCGTGGGAGTATTGAGGGGCTTGAGGATGGATATTTTGTTGCACATCATGGCAGAGGCATTGTCTTTCGTGAAGGCGGCGGAGGCTGGTTTTCTGTAAACCGACATGAAGCAAGGCTTATTAGTAGTAGGGGTGAGCTAATTGAGTGGGCTAGACCATTTTTGGAGACAATGCGAGAGTGGAATAGCGATACTCAAGAATGGGAAACAATTCACATTGATTTGTATGATAACGATATTTTTGCGGAATTTTGTGAAGAGTTTTTTGAGTTGCGTCAGTTGGTGTTTATATGTTTTGATGCTAGTATATTGGATTATGAGGTGGAAAGAATTTCATATCAAAATAATAGGTTGAGTATAAACTTTGTATCTGTTAGATCACGCAGTGGTGTTTTAGGTGTTTTGGTTTCTCGGCTTGCAATTGTTGAAATAACAAGAATATGCGACAATTTATATGTGGAGTTTTCTAGCCGAAGGCAACGATAATTTTATAAAAATTATAAAACAAGGAGACAAAAAAATGAAAACAAAAATCAAAAAGAAAATCGTATTGTTAGCAATGTTAGCTTGTATTGCTATGATAAGTGCAGGACTATTGTATTTATCTAATACAAACTACGCATATGCTCATCAGGTGTCTGAAAGAATAGAAGTTTTTTCAGAGCAGCGACTTGAAAATTCAGCTCGTAGTGTAGAAATTGCTGGGGATGTAATGCGAGAGTTTAGAGTGGAAGTTGCTGATAGGGGCGACGAAATACAAACAGTATATGATGATAGTTTTGCGGGTATCTTTATTGACAGCAATGGCATATTGAATATTGCTATTACTCAAGGTGCTAGGTCATCTATCGTAAATCAATTTGACGGACAAGTTGTTTTGAGACAGTTTACATATTCATACAATCATCTATTGCAGATTAAAGACATAGTTTTTCCGTTTATGTATACTCATGGGGTTTTTACAATAGCTATTGATGAGGTGAATAATAGGGTGTCAATTTATATAACGGATTATATTTACAAAAATTATATTATTGAGGCGTTGCAAAATAATAACCTCTATACTGAAACATCATTAGAATTTATAGTTGACCCAAACAGCGGAATTACACTTCATTCTCGTGCAATTTATGGTGGAGATAGAGTGGCACGATATGGTATTGGGCAATGGAGCGGTGGAACGATTGGAACACAGGCAATATGTAATATAACAGGGCGAGTAGGCATTCTTACCAATGAACATGTTATATCTCATACACGCGGAGATAGAGGATATCATGCCACCAATACTACAACTAATCAATTCCCAATCGGACACGCATCAAGGGGATATTTTGGTGGATATATTGATGCAGCTTTTGTGCCTTTTGAAAATCAAAGTGCATGGACACCTTCTCCTCATGCAAGAGGCTTTCGCAATCCAAACAATATAAATGATCTGGAAAAATTTACAGATGTGAGACTTGCAACAGAGGGTCAAATTTTTAGTGGTGCAGCTATTAAAAAAATAGGCGGTTATACAGGCATCAGTTATGGATATATTCAGAGCAGGAATGCTTCTTTTCAGTTCCCTAAACTGTGGCAAGGTCAAAGGCGTACAGTCCGCAATACATTTAGTTTTTGCAATTATGGTCAGCATGGAGATAGCGGAGGTCCTGTTTATATTAGAGGTGCAAATGGTAGATTGTATTTAGCAGGATTGTATATTGGCGAACAAACTACGGGTTTGTTTGTTCGTCGTACTCGTGGCTATGCTTGTCGTATGTCGCACATTATGAATGACCTTCAAGTTACTCCAATCACCAATGGTATGCCTATAAATGCATTAGTTACTGGCACATACAATATGCCGCCTGTTTATCGTAATGCCAGCAATGATGAGATAGGCACAAACATTCACATACATGGCAACAATACAAGGCTCAGTGTTCAGCTTACTCTCTCAAATGGTACTACAAGGATGCTCAATATCACAGGCAACGGCACAAATACAACCTTTTCAACAACTGCGGCTGAGTGGTCTGCTTTTAATAGAACATTGACAAATGCCAATTTTATGAGAATAGGATTTTGGCATGACCATTTTACGATATGGGCGGCTAATGCTGAAGGCAATCCGATATGGCATATATCCTTTAGCACTATACCATCCAATTTACGGTTTACTGATATACGCTTTAGTATAAGCCAAACTGATTCACGCAACAGGATATTCGGAGCGGCTTTTATCCCCGTTTCCAACCAAGACCAGTTTTCTGCTATCCGCAACAACCTCCACGGAAATTTCCGCCTCATGAACAACATTACATTCACAGGGCAATGGACACCTATCCCAAGGTTTTATGGCGTGCTAGATGGAAATAATCGTGCGATAGACAGACTAACAATAACAGGTCGGACCGTTACTTCAAACGGACAAGCTTTCGGATTATTTGCTATAAATAGCGGAACCATTAGAAACCTTAGTCTATGGAGTGTAAATATAGATTTTAGACCCGACCATGCAAACAGGTGGTCCAGTGTTGGTGCTGTTGCCGGTGTTAATCGCGGTACAATTCAAAACGCTCAAGTTGACGGTAGATTAGAAGTACATCGGGCATTTTCAGCGCTGGGCGGCATTGCGGGCGAGAATCGCGGGACGATTTCACATTCAACATTTGGATGGAGTTCATCGGGTTTTCCGTCACACTTGCAAGGTAATGGCGATATGGGCGGTATAGCCGGAACGAATCTTGGCGGAGGTAGAATTGAAAATTGTCTCACCCGAAATGCAACGATTTATTATTATTGGAGTATAACTAATCGTTCTATCGGCGGAATAGTTGGCAATAATGAGCATTCTCACATCAGTAGTTCACAGGTGCATCACACACGCATTTCTTATATAAACCCGCAACACTATGCTGCAAACAGCAATGTCAGACCTTATATAGGTTCTATTGTAGGACGGTTAATATCATCATGGGCAGGTGGATTCGGCACTATAGGCTTAACGGTCGATCCCGGCTATCTGCATATTAATCAGCAAGTCAATTTTCGCAGGGTTGGATGGGGAGGATTTGGCGGTAATTGGAATGGAGCAAATAATAATAGTATTTGGTAACAAGCAATGACGAACTAATAATAAAACGATTGTAATGTGCGTTCACATTACGGTCGTTTTTTGCATACATATAATGAGTATAAAATTTTATTGTATAAGGAGAAAATTACTCAATGTATTGCACAAACCAAATCAATCACATCATCAAACAAGGCGACACTTTTTATCTGTTAGCCAAGCACTATCACACCACTGCAGACCGGCTGATGGCGCTGAACCCGTCAAAAGACCCGTATAATTTGCAAATCGGGGACACTCTCATCATTTGCCCCGGTCCTACATATCCTACTACTCCAATCCAGCCCGATTGCACTGATAAAATCAATCACATCATCAAACAAGGCGACACCTTTTATCTTCTTGCAAGGCATTATCACACTACTGCTGACCGTCTTATGGCATTAAATCCGTCAAAAGACCCGTACAATTTGCAAATCGGAGATACCCTTATCATTTGCCCCGGTCCTACATATCCGACTACTCCGATTCCGCCTATAGGGACAATACCGCCTTGTCCTGTTCATCCTGTTCCTCCGATAGGAGTAGTCCCTCTCCCTCCGCCTGTCCGCCCGGTTCCTCCGATAGGAGTAGTTCCGCCTATTCAGCCGCCAATAGGAATAATGCCGCCTCGTCCTACTCCGCCTGTTCAGCCGCCTGAGCATTGCAATGACGCAGTTTGGAAAATGCGTCATGTATGGTTGCAGCATATCTATTGGACCAGGATGGTGTTGATTTCTATCGCAAGCAGGCTTAAAGACAAGACGGCTACAGTGGATAGATTAATGAGAAATCCCGGCGATATGGCAAAGGTTTTTGGCGAGTATTTTTCAAAAGAGAATACAAGCAAGATTGAAAGACTGTTTAGAGAGCATTTGCAGATTGGAGGCGAGTTGATTACGGCGCTTAGTGAGGGACGAAGTGCGGCTGCGAATAATCTTAATACAGAGTGGTATAAAAATGCGGATAGGATTGCTGAGTTTTTTAGTACTTTGAGCAGTGCGTATCCTATAGAAGAGACGCGGCGGCATATGTATAGACATTTGGATTTAACTAAGCAGCAAGTGTCGGCGAGGCTGTTAGGACAGCATATGAGTGAAATTGAGGCGTTTGACAGGGGAGAGAAAGAGGCATTGATGATGGCAGATTATTTTGCGAAGGGAATATTGTAGAGAGCTAGAGTGATTATTGTTCTGTGTTATGCAGTTATAAAAGTGTATACAGCAATTAAACAGGGGCGGTCATACCAGACCGCCCCTGTTAGTATTTTTTAAAACTTTATTAAGTGTATATATTTGTTTGATTTGGGATAATTATTCTGGCATTATACAACATAAAAATTATTACATATAAATATGAAAAAATACTTTTTGCAAGTTGTTAAAAATTGGGGTGAAAGTGATATCGGGGCGGTTTGTTTCGGGGTTTATGATCACTTCTCCTGTTTCAGGGTTTCTGACATAATCTGTTTCAAAATCAAAATTGGGGGTGTACGCTCCTGTCCCGTCCTCTTGTCCCATAATCCTCAAAAACCAGTCGTACAATCCGTTTATCCAATTAGACAAATTTTCCATTGTCATAAAATCGCCCCAATGCATAGTATTATTGTGTAATTCTCTTATTATATACGGATGGCGTCTGTTTCTAAAATCCAGCGCCATACCGGGGTGTCCAAACTGTACAAATCCGTTTATCAAGCCGTTAAACGCCGACATATAACCGCTGTATCTGATAAAATCATTGTCCGAATTCAGCGTAATATACCATGCTGCTTCATTGGCAAAATCCTCGCGCATGACTCCTTTGGCGTGAGCCAATTCGTGAGCCATTACAAACGGTCTGGAAGACGCCGGCAGCAGTGCATTGATATTACCCTCCGCCAGCGGCGGAAAAAACACTCCGCCCACGCCCAATTCACTCATAAGCCGTCCGCTTTGAAAAGTTTTTATGCGCCTGTTCCCGCTAAATACACCCGGCAAATCCGCCCTGTCAAATTCGGCGTTTAATAAATCCGATAATTCTCTGTCGGTATAGGGTGAAATTACATTTCCGTGCGCGTCTCTTTCAAGTCTTTTTGCAATATCATTAAAATCATCTAAAAAATGAGCGGTTATTCTTTCTAAGTCTACCAAAGTTATATCGCCGTCATAAGTTCTGACCGGGGAGACTATTTGAGCGTATGAAAAGCCTGCTGCCATAAAGAATGTGGTTATGCAAACCAAGACAGCCAAAAGGATTGCTAAAAATGAATGTAATGCTTTTAAGCGGCGTTTTTTTGCTAAGAATACAATAGTGAGGATAAGGTAAGTGAGGACAAACAAGGTGGCTGCGTATACAAAGATTTCAAATACAGAGAAGGGGAATATGTTGATAAAGCCGCCCATAACAAAGATGAATGCACGGGACAATGTGTTATTAAGAAAAAGAGCGGCGGCAGTGAATTGGCGGAGGATTATCATGAAAATAAGCAAAAAAGAAAACACGGCGAAGGTGATTAACAGCCGCTTTAAGGCGCTCTTGTTTTTTTGATGAGGCGTTTTTTTAGTTTTTGTAGTTGTTTCGGACATTTTTTATTTTATATACAATTTGCAAAAAGCACAATAAAAAACTTTCTAAAGTATTTTACTTATTGCGATAATTTTATTTTATAATTCTGAATTGATATAAAGCATCCCAAGCGTTCCTTTGCCGCAATGTGTAGTTATCGTACTGCCCGCTGTTGTCACAATTATTTCCTTAAAATCCGGCGCTATGCTTTTAATCATTTCTTTAGCTTCTTCTATTAATTCATCATCAACATAAGTATGCGTAAGAATAATTCGGCTATAGTCGGGCGTATTGTATTTAGAAAGTGTTTCCTCAATATATCTTTGCATACTTTTTCTAAAGTTAATAAACTTATATTTTCTTGCAGGCGTAATTTTTCCGTCCACAAGCTGTAAAACAGGTCGTATTTTTAGTATGCCCGCCAGTATCATCTGCATACCCGTACACCGGCCGCCTTTATGCAAAAATTCCAGATTATTGACAATAAAAGAGGTTTGAATATGATCTTTTAATGCCTCAATTTTTTTTAAAATTTCTTCTAATCCCAAACCCTCTTTAATAAAATCTAATGCTTTGAGTGCTAACAATGCAATGCCGGTTGATACAGTTCTGGTGTCAATTATATGCACACCCTCAATATCTTTTGCTGCTTTTATTGCATTTGTATATGAAACAGATAAATCAGACGAGATTGTTAAATGAATAAGGACGCCGTTTTCGGGTTTTTGTGTTTTGAAAAATTCAGCGTATTCTTCTTGGTTTATTGCCGAGGTTTTAGGAATAATTTTTTTATTATCATAGGTTTCAAAGATTATTAAAGGATCAATGTCTATGCCGTCATAATAAGCTGCTCCTCCAAGCTCAATGGGTGCAGCTAATACTGGAATATTTTTATCTTTAGCTAAATAATCTAAATCAGCTGTAGAATCAACAGTAATTTTGATGTTCATGGTTCTCCTTCCTGCTTTTTTCAAAAAAAGCAGGCAAAAAAATTTTGTTACTAGATTTTATTTAAATTGTGATGATATCTTTAGCGGTATTATCATAATGCAGAATTAATATACAATATACCGAGTGTCCCTTTGCCGCAATGTGTCGTAACGGCACTGCCGGCAGTTGTTATTAGTATTTCCTTAAAATCAGGGGCAAGCTGTTTAATCAGCGCTTTGGCCTCTTCTACCAATTCATCCTCTACAAAACTGTGTGTAATAAATATTCTGCTATAATCAGGCGTGTTATACTGCGCAAGCGTTTCTTCAATATACCTTTGTATACTTTTTTTGAAATTAGTAAACTTATATTTTCTTGCAGGTATTATTTTCCCGCCGATAAGTTGCAGAACAGGTCGTATTTTTAGTATGCCCGCCAGTATCAGTTGCAAACCGCTGCAGCGACCGCCCTTGTGCAAAAATTCCAGGTTGTTGACAATGAAAGAGGTTTGAGTGTGCGGTGCTAATTGATTAATCATGTTTACTATCTCTTCAACAGCCATGCCGCCTTTGGCAAAATCAAGCGCTTTAAGCACTAATAAACCCATACCTGTTGAAAGTGTCCTTGAATCTATTATAAAGACATTCTCAATTTCTTTAGCCGCATTGGATGCATTAGAATATGAAAGCGATAAGTCACCTGAACAAGCAAAATGAATAAGAGATCCGTTTTCAGGTTTTTGCGCTCTAAAAAATTCTGCGTATTCATCCGGATTTACTGCAGCAGTCTTAGGAAGAACTTTTTTAGTCTCATAGGTTTCAAAAATTTTTGCAGGGTTAATGTCAATGCCGTCTCGATATTCGTTTCCTTCAAGCGTGATAGACAAAGGCATAACAGGAATATTCAGTTCATTAAATAAATAGTCTAAATCTGCCGTTGAATCAGTAGTAATTTTAATGTTGCTCATTTGGTTTTCTCCTTGTTGCTTTTTTTTGAAAAATAAGCAACTAAAAAACTTTTGACAATAGAGTTGTTTTTTATATTTCTTTGGCGATGCATTTAGTTGAGTGATGATTTGCGCCGCAAGCGATATGTAAATTGCCGGGCAGGTTTGTGCCCGTGCATATTTTCAACAATCATTGTTTACTAATTTTCCGTTTTTTCTGTCCGCCCCCCATAGATAAACAATAAAAATCTTTCAAAACCGGACTCTCGTTCTACTTCTAGGCTTAACCGGCCTACCACTGCGTCACGGCTGATAAATCCGGTGTTTCTCGAGTCAGTAGAGTTATTTCGGTTATCTCCCAAAACAAAAAGTTTGTTGTGGGGGACAGTTATTATATATTGCTCCGGTACCGTATAATAAGGGTTTAGCACATTGATTATGTCATAGGTGATATAATGACTAAAGTGTGAAGTGATTCCTATGTTTAAGATGCGGTTGCCGTCATTTAAATACGGTTCATACAATTTTTCAAAATAGCCGTTTTTGTTGATGAATATATAAGTCGGACTTAATGCGCACACTCTTGCAAATATTAGTCGGTCACCGCCTATGCCGATTACCCGTTTGATAATATTTTGAGGAAGCTGCGGGTATGGCCGGTTGATGCTATATACGATTATGTCGCCTCTTCTTGCGTTTCGTGTTCTGAACAATAAAATATGCTGTCTATCCTCTAGGGTGTCATTCATTGAATTACCTTGCACTCTTACCAGTGAAAATACATTAAAGAATATGATAAAGGATATAAGCAAAACAATCAATAACCACAAGAATATGCTTATTGTTCTTGTCAGCGCCTTGTTTCTTTTTTTGAGGGGCGGCTGTGACGAATTTTCTCCGTCTATCAGATGATTGGGGTCGTTGGGTAGTTCTTCGTCCGCTATTTTTATCGGAGGGAAGAATTGGTCCAATTCATCGGTGTTGTTGTTTTCATTTTGGAACATAGTTTTTTATCTCAATGCATAATGCTTAAAAGGATGCTTTCAGTTGTTTTATGAATAATTATTAAATAAGTTTGCCGCTACAGTATTATTTTTGTCTACACCCAAATAATTGAGTTAATCAGTAGTTGTTCATCGGACTTTATTCCGATTGCTATTACTTTATCAAACGACGGGGTGCCTTTAGAACACTTAAAGTCTTCGGGGGACAGCGTAACTACTGCCCAAGCCTTATCCATTATCATTTTTATGTGTTTAAATTCTTGAATGCCGTCATTTTGAATGATAATATTAAACTCAATGTCACCAGGTTTATTTATGTGCAAAATTATTTGCAGCAAGCTGTCGGATTTTCCTTGATTTGCTTCATCACCTGCGGCGAATGAAATCAATTCTTCGGCGCAAATGCCCTCTAAATCAAAAGGTCCTTTTTTTAATACAGGGGCATTAGTTTCAAAAAAATCACCACCCTTAATCAGCCAGCCGCCGGTGTCAGTAGCAGCCTTATAAATTATCCGTCCTCTTTTTGTGCCTATGTTTTCAACTTTTAACGGGGTTAAGCTAATCATCTCACTAGAAAAATTAAAGCCGCATTTTGTAGTTATATTCGCATATACATTGTATGTCAAATGGGATGAATCAACTCTTGCCAGATACTTGGTCTCACTTATCTTAGAATGTCTTAGCGGTTTCCAATTTCTATATTGACTCAAGCGGTCCTCAGCTATAAACATTTCCACCCTTTCAAATTCACCTGATAATTCTACATAAGTTGCTCCCTCTGATACCGATGAACTGATTTTAGGAGGGGGGGGGAGAGCATTTAACTCAGGATTTAAAATAGCGGTTTCAGAATTGCTGAGATTTTTTGTTTTCCCGGCATAATTTTCATGTTGATTTTGAGTAGTTTTTATTCTGTCAGCTGCTAGTTCTTCATTTTGAATTAACATAAAATCCAGCCACTTTACGGCACTCTGCCTCTGCTCTTCACTTACTGCTTTTGATGACAAAGCAAAAGTGCTAAATCTTGAGTTTGTTGAGCCCAGATATAAATCATTTAGATAATCAAACGCGCCGTCAGCTTGATTTGCAGCGGCATTTATTAATACGGGCATATTAGTTTTTGCCGCATATGCACGGCTGTCAAAAGCTGCCTTATAAGCAATGTATTCTTGTTGTCCGCTAAAAATGTCTCCGCAAAAAAATGATACCCCGCATTTGACAGCTTTATCTATACTTATTTTATAGACCAAAGATGCTCCTTCAGCTATTCCTAAAACTCCTATTTTATCTTTGTCTATATTAAGGGTCTCTAGATATGAGAGGGCAAACAATGCGCATGATGTAAAATAATAGTGAGCGGCTGTTTTCATGTCTGTTACGGGGGCGGCTAGGGTGGTGATGTCCCTTTGCCAATAGGTGTCTATATCTTTAGGATAAATGGTGTTGAATGCTTTATCAGGAGCTGTTATTCCGGCATAATCAATAATTAGCAATGAGTAGTTTTTGAATAGCGTCAGAATTTTTTGTGCGTCTATATTGTTGATGTTGTATTCGGCGGGAGGCAGGAATATGACGGCAGGTTTTTTAGTGTCATCACAACTCAAAAAGCGGGCATAAATCCTTATATGTCCTTGGCTGGTTTTCAGACCGTTGAAATAAATTCTTTTGTCTATAAACGGAGTGGTTGTTTCCCTCACAACAGCGGCGTTCAAATCTAGGTGTCTGTCAAAGTCTTGCCATAATTGCTTGGGCGTGAGTATAGCCATTTAGGCATAATAGCATAATTATTTTGCCGTGTCAACTATATAAAGCGGTTTAACAAAAAACGATTTTAGATTTGAGTGTCTAAAACCGTTTTTTTTGTTAAAGAAATTAGCTTCCCGAAGTATCTACAACACTGTTTTCGCCATCGTCAGGATTAACCATGGTATATTCTCCATAATTGTGATACCTGACATCTTCTGTTGTGCCGGTTTCATCAATGTCGGTTCCTGCTTCCATGTTGGCAATATCCCACAGCGACATATTTTCTTTTGCGCCGTCATCATAACTTTCGGGCATATCATCTTTTTTTCTTTCGTCATTATTCATTTATTTCTTCCTCCTCATTATCAAAGCAGCCAAGACAGAAAACATGGGTGTTTGTTTCTTCAGTTGTTTGATCTATTTTAATTTCATCAGAAGGTTGTTTGGCTCTCATTTTTCTTGCCTCTTGTCTGTTTCGCCTATTAAAAAGTCCGCCCAAACTAAACCGCGCCCTCTTTTCAGAAGCAGGCGGCGGTGTTTTGTCAATGTCTTCATCTATAGTCATATCGTCAATAAGAGCGCTTATGACCACTGCATCTGCTACTACGGGCGGCGGCTGTACAGGCGGACCGCTGCGTCTTACAAAAGGCTTGACTGAGCTAATAGACAATATAAGCATAATCGCAATCAATCCTCCTGTAAATAACCTAAAAAATTTTTTTCTCATGTTTATTATTTCCTCCGAAAATATATAATAAGGCTAGTGTTTGTAAAAAATTGGTAAAATATTCATATTTGCTGTACAATAGTGATAAAATAATTTCAAAGACAATAGAAGCAATTTATGTCATAAATAATTGTGTGTTGTGTGCATTAAAAAACCTTGACATCCTCATTTGTTTTATGCTATACTCTTGTCTATGAAAGTAATATTATTAAAAGATGTAAAAGGTCAAGGCAAGGCGGGTGAGGTCATTGAGGTAAGTCCCGGTTATGCAAGAAATTTTTTGCTGCCTACTGGGGCGGCTAAAGAAGCAAGTTCAACAAACTTAAACGCCGTCAAATTGCAAAAAGAGGCAGATGAGAGAAAAAGGGCGGAAGAAAAGGCGGCGGCTCTTGAATTAGTAGCAAAAGTCAAGAGTATAACCTTAAAAATTCCGCTGAAAGTAAGCGAAACAGGCAAGATTTTTGGGGCATTAACATCGGCAATGATTTCGGATGAATTAAAAAAAGCTGGGATTGAACTAGACAAGAAAAAGATTGTATTGAATGAGCCTATCAAGATGGTGGGGATATACGATTTGGTGATTAAGCCGTATGCAGAAGTTAGCGGTGCATTAAAGATAGAAGTTGTGGGAGCATAATTACATTTTAAAAAGATTTTTTAATTTATCCAGCCTAATTAAAAACCAACACTTGTTGTTATTGAGGAGGACTTTTTGTCATGCCTATATTTTCTTCTAAGCCTATAAAAAAACCTCTTATCGCACTTGTGCTAAGCGGCGGCGGGTCAAGAGGCTTTGCCCATTTGGGTGCATTGAAAGCATTTGACGAAGCGGGCATAAGATTTGATTTGGTTGCCGGTACCAGCGTAGGTTCTATTGCAGGGGCTTTTTTGTGTGCGGGAATATCTGTTCCTACTATGATGGACATAGCGGGCAGAATTCAAGCAAAGCAAATTCATCAGGGAATAGTTCCTAATGACCCCATGAGGATTGGCGGTGTAGTGAAAAATTATTTGGGGAATATGCGTTTTGAGGATTTGAAGACGCCGTTATATGTTGTGGCGGTGGATTTAAGGACGGGGAAGCAAGTAATATTGGATAAGGGTTTATTATATGAGGCAGTGGCGGCAAGCTGTGCCGTTCCGATTTTTTATCGGCCGTTTGTAATGGGAGAATTGCATCTTGCGGATGGAGGGTTGTTGAATAATATCCCTGCGGATGTGGCGAGGATGATGGGGGCGGCGTGTGTTGTGACGGTGGATATTAATGCGGCAAGAGGCGGAGGGACGGATTCATTATCGCTGTTGCCTGTTGCAAAAGCGGCTTTGTCTATAATGATGACTAATTCGTCTGAGAGCGGTCTAATTAATTCAGATATTATTATTGCGCCGGATTTGGCTAAATTCAGAGCGACAAAAAAGGACGGGAGTGATGAGATGATTGAACTTGGATACGAGGCAGCAAAGGTGAGGATAGCAGAGATTAAGGGACTAACGGAGAAAAGGAAGTAGTGTCGGAATGGGAGTATGCTTGGATGTGATTATTGTATATTGCGGCGTTTCTTTTATTTTAGCTAATCAATTTCCAATGATATGAAAAAGAGACGGTTTGAACAGCCCCTTTTTTTATAGTACAGGAGAAATGGTTTGTGTTTGAGAATAAGCGAACTCAAAAAAACCCCGTCAATGCAAGACGGGGTCGGGGCGAAGCCCCTTTT
>Ga0123355_10008339_pt1 | contig 15663 bp, 15 predicted proteins | sample TergutEmb28metaG_3_FD_89872 | JGI IMG/M metagenome (GOLD analysis project Ga0123355, IMG submission 89872) | Embiratermes neotenicus P1 segment gut microbial communities from Petit-Saut dam, French Guiana - Emb289 P1 | ecosystem: Host-associated > Arthropoda: Insects > Digestive system > Gut ... | reverse complement strand
TATCCAAATTGTTTGTTTTAGCGAGTTACTTTTGGAAACTAAATGCTTTTCTAAATTTCACGGTTAACGCTTGGGATTGAATAGTGGCGTGACGATTAATTCACTTACAAATTTGTAACAGACTAATTAGCGTAACTACGGGATTGAAGAAACACATCTCGGACCAGTGTAACCTACATGTATATTTACGTATATATAGTACACAATAGAATTTTTTGTAAAGTTCGTTACGCAGTTCGTCTCCCATAAAACCCAAAGGAGTCTTTGATACCTAGGTAACCACGAAGCCTCCGATTAGGCCATTGCTACCATTTGTTCCCTGACCCCGTGGGAATTTCAGGATAGGCCTCTTACGGCCACAGTAGAGACACCCAAACTTACCGCTCGGTTCGGGCAGTACGTGAATTGGTGACAGCGGTGTGGACACAACCCCCGGGCACTAGAGTATTACGTCCTTGGAAACTTTGGATCACCAACAATGCGATTTCCTACAACTCTGATTCTAAGACTCAGAGAAAACACGAAAAATGTGGGCATTATTAATGAGCCATGTACACTTTTTCACATCACATATTATAAGATCCTTTATCCCAGAACCACCAGAAGGCTACCGCTGATGGGCGGAAATAACGTTGACAAAACCACAGGCATATTCTTAGGATCGAATGTACACACGCTACCAACATATGCAGAAAACATGGCCCGCGAGATTCTTTTTTTTCTCCGTATTTTATAAACGAAACCCCGATAACTTCAGCGTTAATTCCGTCTATCGGACAGCTGCCAGCTATCTGGTAGCAATATGCTGTACAACTCTATCGTAACCGTCGCAACCCGGTAGCTGCGAAAATCCCTTTTGTGACGTCTCACATACTGAGCTCTGCAGGTACATTGGCAAAACGGGTGTATTACTGAATCATACGACTGGCATTACGGCAGATGCAGAGATGAATTGGAATGAATGCTGAAGGAATACGTAAAATTGCCCTGGAAGTATCATGCCAGAGTATATTTGCAGTAGATAAGGAAATCCGTTTCAGATTACAAAACGTTGACAAGCTTCAGGGCGTTGTTACGTAAATCATTTTGAGAACGAAATGTTAGAACAACATATCCCCTATTATCGACAGTTACATCGCCACGAAAACTTTAATTATTCCAAGATAACGTACGATACACTACGGCATCAGTTCATATGAACCTACTTCACGCTTTCTCCCAACAATGGCAAACACTACAACCTCCTTCACCCCGTGTCCTTCCACGGAATAAGTAAATATAACACCTGTAGTGCAGTTAATTACTGGTCTGACACAAGGCTACGTATTGTCACAAAAACCCAGTCTCAGCTCCGGCTTACAGTGAAACTTTGCGCCGAATCATTGGGCACCGCCTCATGGACCCTAATAATTGATGACGGTATGAGTGCCGTTTGTTACCCGAATTTCGTTTACACCTCAGAGCCATTTTTGGTGCAGGTCAAGGTGAAGAAGTTTGTTTCAATGCATGTTGCACCACCTCATATCAGCCGACAAGTAACAAAAAGTTACTTGTATCGCCATTATCCTAAATACTGGTTTGGTCGTTTCGGCCCACAAGCCTGACTTGTGACGTGAGCAGATCTCACATCGCTTTACCACTTCCTTTGAAAGCGGCACATGAAGGACATTGACTCCCAGCAAACATCGCAGACAAGAGAACAATTGCACAGAATCATACAGTCCGCTGACCGCATAAGGGGATACAATGAAATTATACTCTTGCACACGTGCAGAATTATGCGCGAACAGAGAAGGTCATTTTGTAAAGTAACCAGTAAAATAACCGAAAAGTGACTTTCTTTGACGCTATCTAGACAAAATGTTTTTCCACATGTTGTATCATAAGTACGTAAACTAAGACACCTAACACGATAACAGTATGAAATATAGAAGTAGTACTTCTGTTTTATTACCTGGCGTATCATTTTGTTTTGAAGTTTTGTCTACAGTAGGATTATACTTAACTGCTGCCTTTGTTTTGTGGTGCTGCCATACACATACCGCACAGCAAGTGAAGACTTAATGGATATCTTTCTTTTATGTCAGTATCTGACACATAAATTTATGTGCTATTGTCGCACACATGTTGTACCATAGGTTAAGTCTCAATGGATATTTCTTGTATGTTGTTATCTAACAAATAATGTTATGCTTTTAGTACAGTCTTATAAAACATTTGTAATGAAAAATTTCCGGTCCCACACTAAAATGCGCGTGGCAGCGTAGTGGCTGATAATTGGGCATATGTTAGTACAGTAATTGTACTCAAAATGACTCATACAATAACATTCCGAAGTTCGACACATTTTATGTGATACATCTTGTATACTCTATTTCAAAGCATACGAAGAGGTGCGTTCGTGTGTATTCATGTTCATGTTCATGTTCATGTTCATGACAGCACCACAAACTTCATAGAATAGAATAAGGAAAAATGAAAACGTCGTAAACTAATCACTAAAAAAGGTATGAAAATAGGTCCTTTAAATTATAACTCTACAGTAGGAACAAGTTAGCTTATATAAAGAGTATGAAGATTATTCTTCTTGTTTTGCGTAAAGAACTGGTCCTTTAGTCCCGTTATATCCACACAAGTTCTTTAATTCTTCCATCTCTTTCTTAGTCTCCTCACACTTCTCTTTCTTCTGAGAAAAACGAAAGTGGGGATGATTCCTTTTGGAAACTTTTTATCCCTCATCATATCTAGTGGATTTTCCAACTTTTGCGTTTAACACTGCAATTCCTCGTTTTATTTATGGAATCCAGCGAGTAGAAAAGGAGGAAACTGCAAGTGGTGAGAGGGAGTATTGGAACAGGAAACAAAGCAACAAAAGACTTCAAATCGTGCCACTAAGTAGATCTCGAAGTTATTCTGTCGGAAATAGGAAGCATCGAGGATCAGGAGGTGCGGAGATGGAGGCCTGCTGATGGGGGATGATGACATCTTTCCGTTTTAACTACGGGAGTTTCACAGTGAATGTAATTACACACCCTTGCCACCCATCAACTTCCGTTCTTCTTCTAACCACACGTTTTCCATGAGAAAAGAGAATGTTACACTTAAAACGTCTCGTGTTTGTTTGATACAATTGGCATCATTGCGTTATTTAACATAATGGAGCTGATAGTATAAAAGATTGTAGAGGATAAACTAAATAATCCTAAGATTGCATGAGCTAGTTCAGTAATTATAAGGGAAAATTTCACATATCTGGTGAAATATTTGTGTTGTTCTAAGACATTATAACAGCTATTCAGCCCATTTATTGTTACAAGAGATAAAGGTAAAAGTTCAGAGTTACCCATTTCGCTTAAGTAAACAATGCCTCACCACAACGGTATACTAGGCCATTTCGAATTAATGCTCCCCACCCCCGCGTTGCAATCACAGGTCACAACACCGTTATTATGTAAGATAGTGTTAGCTATAAGAACGGTAGCAGATAGTGACCGCGTTGGTAATACATATCAACGGAAGACAGAATTAATAAGATTCAAAAAAGGTAGCTTCAATCATCGGCATTAAAATGAATTTAACATTTCATACTCAAATAGATCGCAGAAACTGTTGTAGTGGTACCAACATAGATAACAAAGTCTTCTGTTGAGGTTACGTAGGTTCAGCGTGGTACATCGTAAGGTTTCACCTGCTTCTACGTAACATAGCGAACACCTGCGAACCCACTTCTTTCATAAACACAATTTTAATCTCATTTTTAATAAATTTATTTAACTTGATATTTTAAAATTGCCTGTATACAACTCGCACTCTACAAGCATCGGCTACGACACCACAAACCTTAAACATTTTTGTATAGTTGTATATACTAATTTTTACAATGTAATAACTATTGTAAGATATATGTATGAGTTCCCATATTTTGAATATAATCGCACTGTATTTTGACGTATTTTGAAAGTTCTGTAAACGTCGCCTGACGATGGTCTTGGCAGACTGAAACACATAGTCACGCTTGAGTGAAAATAAGTGTGGTTGCGTTTGACTGTTGATGACCAATTTCTTTAAAGGCCTTATAAACCCAGCGGGGTGTCCTCTATACAATTACATTGAATAGAGTTAATTTTTAAACAAAACACTTTTAACGTGTATCAATTTTTTTTAACATACACTTTGTGCTTAACCCTTCAAATGGGAAAGAAACAACGTGCAGAATTAACCTGAATTAAACATAATAGGTTCCCTTCGTACCGCACAGTAAACACTCCATTGTTATTATATAAAATAATCAGCCACAGCTCTGCTGTGAAATAATAGCTGTTTATTCTGAAATCCATAATCCATAAAAAAAAAACACAAAAATGCTCTTTATCGCTAGAACGTAGAAAATGATATCCATATGTATTAAAGACTGGAGACTTCCCCTCATGTTTAACATACATACACACATACATACATACACACATATGTACATACATACGTACTTACTTACATACATACACACACATACATACATGCATATATGTACATACATACATATACCTCGTATATACATACATACATACACACATACATACATACGTACACACACACACACACACACACACACACATACATTCCATGGAACCATAAGTGTGTTACTAAGAGAGTAGGATGTGGAAAAAAATTCATTAATACACAAATATACACAATTTTTGCAGTGTAAATTACTACTAACACTTTACAAAACAGTATTATAGATTATCTTTACACATAAAACTATATTTAAATATTATAATTATAAATGCCACTGACAACAATTTTCATTTTTATTTGACATTGATTTATTTGTTCGAATATTCTGAATTGCTGCAATAGTGGAATAATAAAATAACCATATTCTGAAAATAAGTTTTTATTACGGAATTAGTCTTGTAGTAGCAAATGATTGAAAACAATCAGTTGTTGGTCCCGATACTACAACAATAGCTATAGTAGGCGCCGTCACCACGGAATGGCGAGTCCTAAGGTTGCGGATGGAAGAACGGTCTCCAAAATGGAGGACAGCTGCGAATATATTGAATAATGAGTCGCGGACAGCTTGCAAGGTGTGTTCCTCCAGCTTGGGTGCTGGGCGAGGTTCTAAAAACTCCTCATCGTAAAAACGCATCTTGTTAAGAATTGTTCACACAAAACGCCTCCGACCTGGACTGATACTTTGGTACGACATTAGCAACGAAGAGAGACATGAGATTTGGAACTTGAAATGTTAGAAGCCTGTATAGGGCATGTTCACTTACAACAGCAGCCAGGGAATTAGCAAGATATAAATTAGATTTAATGGGTGTGCAGGAGGTTAGGTGGGACAAAGGGGGCACGGTAAGAGCAGGGGATTGTAATTGTTTCCATGGAAAGGAAACGAAAACATCAATCGGGAGCAGGATTTTTTGTACACCACACAATAGTATCAGCAGTTAAGAGAATAGGGTTGGTTAGCGATAGGGTGTTATATATAGTTCTGAGAGGTAGCAGGTGTAATAGCATTGTTCTGAATGAGCATGCACCAAGTAAGGAGAAAAGTGATGATTCAAAAAAGACAGTTTTTATGAGGAATTAGAGTGGATTTTTAACACTTTCCCAAGTACCATATGAAAATTGTATTTGGAGATTTTAATGCAAGCGTGAGGAGGGAGAATATTTTCAAACCGTCTATTGGGAATGAGAGTCTACATCAGGATAGAAATGATAATGGTGTTAGAATAGTAAAGTTTGCCACATCAAAAAACCTAGCTGTTGAGAGCACGATGTTCCCGCACCGAAACATTCATACGTACACTTGGACCTCTTCTGATGGGAAGACTCACAAACAGATTGATCACATACTGACAGATAGGAGATGGCATTCGAGTATACTAGATGCACGAAGTTTCAGGGGAGCTGACTGTGACACGGATGATTATATGGTGGTTGAAAAGTTATGGAAAAATTGGCAGCAAGTAAACAAGCAGCACAGAAGTTGGATGGGGAAAGATTGACTCTCAGGAAGCTAATTGACCTGGAGGTTAGGAAAGAGTATCAGATTGAGATTACAAAAAGGTTTGCAGCTATAACTTAAGCAGAACTTAAGTGATAGGGAGAATACACGTACGGCTTGGGAGAACATTAGAGAGAACATCAAAACCTCAACTAAAGAAAGTCTAGGTCTGCATGAATTTAAGCAGCATAAATAATGATTTGTTGAAGAATGTATAGGTTTTTTAGATCAAAGGAAGCAGGCTAAAATGCAGTGGGTACAGGATCCAAGCCAAAGCAATGTAGGTAATCTAAGGAACGTAAGACGCGAAGCTAGCAGATATTTCAGGAACAACAAAAAGGAAGCTAAAATTGAGGAACTTGAAACTAACATAAAGACGAAAAATATTAGGGGCTTGTATAGGGGCATCAAAGACTTTAAGAAGGGTTACCAGCCTAGAACCAATGTAGTAAAGGATAAGAAGGGTGATTTGGTTACATACCTCCACAGAATTTTAGCTAAGTGGAGGAACCATTTCTCCCAGCTATTGAATGTACGTGTGTTGAAGATGTTAGGCAGAGAGAAATACACACAATAGAACCACTAGTGCCTGAGCCGAGTGCCTTTTAGGTTGAGTTGGCAAATTGAAAAGCTGAAACGTCACGTATCACCTGGTATTGATCATATTACAGCAGAATTGATTAAGGAAAGCGGTAGAACAATTCGCTGTGATATCCATAAACGTATAATTTCTATTTGGAATAAGGTGGAATAGGCAGAGGAGTGGATGGAGTCGATCATTGTACCAATTTATAAGAATAGCAATAAAAGAGTCTGTACTAATTATAGGGGCATATCACTTTTGCCTACTACGTACAAAATTTCATCCAACATCCTGCTTTCAAGGTTTACTCCATACGCAGAGGAAATTATTTGGGATCGTCAATGTGGTTTTCGACGCAACAGTTCAAATACTGATCATATGTTCTGCATTCGTCAAATATTTGAGAAAAAATGGGAATACAATGAAGCAGTGCACCAGCTATTTATAGACTTCAAGAAATCTTATAATTCAGTTAGGAGGGAGGTCTTGTATAATATTTTCATTGAGTTTGGTAGCCCCATGAAACTGGTATGGCTAATAAAAATGTGCCTGAATGAAACCTATATCACAGTCCGGGTAGGCAAGCATTTATCTCACATGTGTCCTATTAGGAGTGGTTTGAAACGAGGATAAGTATTATTGCCATTGTTTTTCAACTTTGATTTACAGTGTACTAATGGAGCCAAAGCTATTGCAGGAATATTGGCTGCCGCTGAAACATTAAATAAATGCAGCATACAACTATACCGGCAGCCACTGTATTCTCCACAGCCATGTATTCGTAATTCAGAAAATTTCTCTAAACTGCGAAGTGTTAATTATATGTGAACTTGGGCATTACAGTCAGTACTGTGAAAATTATATGTATGAAACCACTGGCAGTCAGCACACGGCACTGCTTCTATGTACAAAAGAACGCTGGCCATCGTGAATATAATTGCCCGTTAGAACTCCATCCAGAGTTCTGCGCATGTTTCTAGCCCATAAAGTTCATCTGGGGTAAGCGATGTCGCATTTGGTTGAGGCACTGCGTTACAAGCCGGACTATCGCGGGTTCCATTCCCGAATGAATAACTGGATTTGTCATTGACTTAATACTCCCGGCCACACTGTTCTGGGGTCGACTCAGTTTCTAACCGAGAAGAGTACCATGGGGAAAGGCCGCTGGTGTGTTGGGCTGGAAACCTTGCCACATCTACGCGCTGAATGTCTAGAAATCATGGGACCTTCAAACTCCTGGAGTCCTAAGGGCTTCTCCGGGCCTGTATAGGAGTAGTTTTACCTATAAATTTCATCCGGCTCATTGTTCAACAGACTTTCTGTAGTTACTGTGAATTGCGCACATTGCAGATACGAGAATTTTTACGCAACTGAATAAAGTAATTCTGTATCTGAAAGAAGAAACTAAATAGTTTTAATTCGTAAGATAAAATAACAATTCACATCAACGGCGCACATATTTATATGTGACATGCTCTATCGTCGTAATGGGAAGGTTCGACGTTTGCCCTGTCTGCGTTGTGCCTTTATTAAGTTCACAACAGTTAAAATGCAATTTACAGTCACAGTAAATGCGGTTCCTATTCCCAAGGGTCACCAGTATCAGACAGTTCAGCGTCACGTGAATGGCACAACAAGGAACCATTATCGTCCTATGCATTAAATTCCAAAAGGAGACCGAGGGGCAAGCGAAAGGTGGGAGGATACTAACAAGGGCAGGTAATCGAATAAATAAATTTCAGTCTCTCTTCTACATAGATAATTGAATAAAAATCAAGCAAACGATTGCTATCATAACAATTACGTTTGTAGCTTCTCAGTCAAAGGCCTATTTTAAACGAAAAGGACGTAACAACACTATAAAATTAATTTTGCACCCAGAAAATTATAAAGATAAGAAGACACTTTGTAAGTTCGTTCAAGTTGCAACAATTCTAAATTTTATTCGGGTGGTGTCCGATTACGGTATCGGCTGGAACCCCAACAACCCTAGAAGTTTTACTCAATCATTCCTGACAAATGCCGCAAGAGTACGTCCAATTAACACATGGCCGCTCCATTCCATTTAATATCCACTTCTTTATTCAGCAGTCATCCCATTATTCGATGTTAAAATATAGTCTGCAGGATTAACAGCGTCATGAAATAAGCCGCAACTAGGCCTACGTCTACGTCACTGATTAATTTCCTTATATTGACTTGGTGCTGTGGCAGCATGTCTTATTGTGTAAGTCGTACGCTGCTGAGAATGCGCCCTGGCTGTGGGTGTGTGTCGTGTGTTATGCTGCAGCATAACACACGACACACACCCATAGTCAGGCGCATTCTCAGCAGCGTACGACTTACACAATAAGACATGCTGCCACAGCACCAAGTCAATATAAGGAAATTAATCAGTGAGTGTTTTTTTAAAAATGTGAATTTAGCAAGGAACAGTGTAGCTCCCTGGAGATGATCTTAGGACTGAAATATGTTGGAGCGATTTTAAATGTTTTAATGTAAAAAAAACTTTATGTACGTGCATCAGTCGGTGTGCTAATTAAACGACTCTACGAAATCCACGGTGCAACGATAAAGACTATTACATCGATGTCATTTCAGGTACGAAACAAAGTCATGCTTGAATAACCGTACATAACCCATATTTAATTTACCACAGATATCTTTGAGACAACTGTATGACCTATATTTTCTCAAAAATAACCTTCTTCTCTTTCATTCATACTGGAAAGCAAGTGCCAGCAAGTTTGAAAAAGCTCTCGCCAGCCAACAGAATCGTACGCATGCCTGTTGTTTAGTCGTGTATGATAAAGACGTGCTCTCTTCCTCACATACGTATATCGGTTAATATTAAAATTCTTGTGCGGAGTATATTTCATGTATGTCCTTAATAATTCTCTTTATTCCTTCCTCAAACCCCATAATAAAGAAAACAATAAAGTGAATGTAAGAATATGTATCTGAGGGCATACTATCTCTCTTGGGGAAAATAATATAAAGACACTTTGAGCTGACTTTACGAGACTGAAGTCATAATGTTAAGGCTTTGCGACTATTCTACGTCTCCTTAACCAATAAAAAGTTTCCGGTTCTCCATAATTCCCCTATAATAAGCATTTACTCATAAACATACGCGCCCTTCAGTCTATATATTCAACATAATCGTTTTCTTCATACATCTCTTATAACACTTAACTTCTTTCCTACCCCCCTTCCCACTCGACACCACTTCTACAATCTCTCTGTCCCCTCCTTTTTGTCATATATTCACCCTATCTATTATTATCCAACAATGCATTCTTGCCCCTGTTGGCAAGAGATTTTCTTAAATTGCCAATTTTGAAGGAAACCATATTTCAGGCCAGGGATTTTTTTTCTTCCTTCATTCTCTTGTATATTATGTCGCCCTTTCGTTCTCTCTCATGTCTGTCTTGTCTCCCTCGCACACTGTCTGCCTGCTAGGTTAACACAACACAACGGAAGGAATCACAAAGTGATGATTCCTTAAGAGTTACAAAATGTGGATAAACCCAATGCACAATACCCGAAACGCTGAGATAACGGATCCAATTAAATAAGTTATTTTTATTGTATTTATTGTTTTTATTACTATTATTATTTACCTCCTTTATGCAGGGCATTTACAATTACATACCTGAAACAAACCATGTTTATATGGCACATAGTTTTGCAGAAATTGTGTATTTACAACTTATGCTACATGCAATGGCATTTCCCGTGTTACATGTTGTGTACTTTTACGTCAGCACCTCCCTAACATGTGTGCTGTGCCCAGTATAGTTGACTTTGTATTTTCTTGGTTTCGCCCTTTTCCAATATGTTGTCCGGGTATTTTCTCAGTAATTTTTAAATGTTTCCTTTTTCCTCTTTCGCATAACTTTTGTGTTTACATTCCACATGCGCTGTATTTCTACTGTAAGGTCTTTATTCTTCTCAGCTTCTTTCTTAACCACTGTTTTTTCTCCTTAAATTTCAACACATATTAACATACATGTTTCCTGCTCATTATCAGGGATGTCCGGTTTATTGTTAGGGATGGCTCCGTCGGTTTGCACATGTTATTCCGTAACATAGTCACATTAATTTCAGGACTTGTTTTACTTATATTGGTGAATGCTCACACCATTCTTCATTGCATAATTTTATACCTGTTTCCTTGTATACGTGAAAGTATAGTTGAGCACACACTATCATGTTTCTTTTATGTAATGTTCCTTTCATAAAAATGGGCATGCTGATATTATTTATCTACTGTCTCATCAAATTCTTGGCATAATCTGCATTTGCTATCTGCTTTTCTTTGTAATATTTTTGTTGCATGATATCGTGTGCAGCTAATATTTCACTTTCAGGTTCTCCTTTCAGATCTCCCCTCGATAGCCACAGCAACGTGACTTCTTCACTGATAAGCTCTCTGTCTATACTTCTATACACTGACCATGAATGACTTGGCTTTTCCAGCTTTCCTTTAAGCACTCTCTTAATCTGACATTTGTGTGTTGAATGCCTTCCTTTTTGTGTCACTGTTCTTATTTGATTACAAATTTTGCTGCTGTTTTAATTGTTGAATTTATATTTGGTTGATTGCTTTCATGGCGTGTAGTAATATTCACAAACCGGTTTTCTTTAAATTTTGTGTTCAAATATTCTGCAATATTAATTATCTCTGCTTTGTACGTCGCTTGTATTTGTAACAGACCCCTTCCTCCTTCTTTCCTTTTTTACATGTAGTCTATCTACATCAACTTCTGGGTAATGCATTTTATACATTGTTAGTATCTGTCTAGTTTTCCTGTCAATTTTTCTTATTTCTTCTAGTCCCCAATTAATGGTACCAAAATTGTATCTTAATACTGGAAAAGTTAGTGCTCAAATTGTTGTAAACTTATTCTTGGAATTCAACTCAGATTTCAACACTATTCTTAATCTCCTGGTATATTCCTTATTCAATTTCCTGTCATTTGTTGTTGTTGTTGTTGTTGTTGTTCTTGTTGTATAAATTTACTTTCTCCAGTCCCTAGGTACTTGCAAATATTTCCATGTTCCAGCTCTTGCATTTCTATGTTGAGGTCCAGTATGAAGTTTTATGAGTAAACTTATTATTATTACTATTATTATTATTATTCAGGGCTAAGTCTCAGACCTGTATCAACTTCCTTGTCTCCGCATCTGAACCTCTTATTTTGTTTGTGTGTGTGTGTGTGTGTGTGTGTCTGTCTGGCTGTCTGTCCAAGCCCGCGCCGCTGTCGTAACTTTTGAACAGGTGACAAATATCCACGAAACATGTTATGGAAACCTCACTACAGGACCCTCTAAAACCGTAGATTTTATAACCTAAATCAATATTAACATGGCTAGCGTACGAACTTGTTAGGCGGCAGTAACTTTAAGGCCACTTATTTCCACATCCTAAGCGGTTCTTCGGGCAATACTTCGTTGAGGAATGTTAAACAAGCCCGCGGACGTGCAGAAATTTTCTTTAGCTTTCGGTTTGACGGGGTAAATGATGAATCACTGGAGCCAGGCACGTAAAATTCAGTACGTAGATCGTAAGCATTCCTACACATTCAGTAGAAAAGTATTTTGCAGACGGATGGGTAGAATAACTCACTTTACGGAATTCGTTTACCCTGCCTTTCTCAAAGAAGTACATACAGTTTCGAGGACTGAAGATGTTCCGACATCAAACATTACCACATTGCCTGCAAAATAATGTTTGTAAGTCAACAATTACAATGATGGCGGGAGTGCGAAATTTGAGTCTAAAGCCAACAAATTTAACATATTAAGTTGTTTTAAGTAACACGATATTCACATAAATAAAATTAAACATCAAAAACGTATTAATAAATTCTGGAATAACAGGAAAGAAGGCTATCAGTTCTGCTTGGAAATCTCTTGTTCATTTGCACCGAATTACGTGCAGGTTGAATGTAACAGTTATTAGTTCTCATTTAAATATGGTGTTGGATACATAAAACCGGAGGGAAAGAGACCGCTGGGGAGACCTAGGCGTAGATGGGTGGATAATATTAGGACGGATCTCCAGGAGGTGGAATGTGGGTATATGGACTGGACTGGGCTGGCTCAGGATAGAGACAGTTGACGGACGCTTGTGAGTGCGGTAATGAACCTTCGGGTTCCGTGAAATGCGGGGAATTTCTTGACTAGCTGCAAATCAGTTAGCTTCTAAAGAAGGACTCTGCACCATGGAGTAAGTAAGTAAGTAAGTTGGGTACTCAAATGGCCCATTGTAGCGGGAAGTATATAACGAACTAACACGAGGTATAATAGCCAAGACAAACTTGATTCCATATTTAGCACTGTAAATATCAACGTTTCATATTTTTCCCATTACCGTCATTTGAGCCACTTTCTCCGCCCAACCGAAAGTGACTGAAATCGGATCACTGAAAAAAAATAAATAAAATAATTAGTTCTACTTCTGAAAAGATAAATAATCTCCATCCTGTTTTAAATTAAAATCTAAGCAAATAAGGCGGTCTTCACCCCGGCAACGGGTTTTCTGTGTGAAAAAGGGAAAAACTGGAAATAATTCCCAATACATAGAATCAGAACATAAATACTAACGTTTATCAATTCTTACACAATCGTTTTAGAATACAAAAAATAAGTGCGTCTTTTGGAGAGGTGGCGTATCAGTCTGCCCGCATACCTCAACACTGAGACTTTTAGATGAATTTTGACGAAATTTAGAATCTACCGGTCCACACTATAGGCCATATTTCTAGGAGAACTCAAATTTAATTTTCATTTGCAGATTATATACAGTATTTTACATGGAACCTCAATCTGATTTCGTACACTTAGTTGATAATGCTCCATCAAACAAGTAATTAATATGTGTAAAAGTTAAAAGTAAAGTAACCGCTGTACAGGCCTTGGGGGTTCCAGAAGGATGAGGCTCCCAGAGTTTCGGAAAATCAGCACATGAAGGTGGTAAGGTTGCTGGCCCTACGCACTGGCCGCCTTTACCCCCTAGGAAATATTCCTAGTACTCATTTCTGTTAAAGGTTGCGTCGACACCACGGCCATATTGCGGCCATCGGCAATCAACCCCGCGACCTTCCGGCTTGTAGCGCAGTGCCTCAACCAACTGCGCCACCGTGCACCCCTTTACGTTTGTACGCAACAAAATATCATTTTCAAAGGTTACTGGAATTGCTTTTTAAATAACAAGGCTATTTCAACGAAATACAAGGAAACAGAGTGTAAGAAAATATAGATACTCTTCTTCGAGAGGTAAACATTTCTTCGGATAGCCTGTACTATATATGCTTATGCAAGTACACACACACACACACACACACACACACATACACATACACACCCACAGCTGAATATAACGATATTCAACTACGCCGAACGTCCACACAGCGCACGCATGGACCAACCATACGTAAATATGCTTAATGTGACCAACACCAAGGTAACAAACTCCGAAGTACCTCCTACACGTCCGACCGCGAGCTTTCGGAATGTTTGGTATCATTAAAATTTATGGCGAAGAACTGCAATTCTTATGCCCATCACTTAGTTTGAGAGTCATAACTTGTACAGTACCTGTCGGGACTGCTTATTCGGTACTGTTTGTTCACAATTACTATACATATCTGGGGGCTGTCTCTTCCATCCACTACCTGAGTACGTCAAATGTCTTACTGCACACACACTAAGAGTAATTCAATTAAATTCCATTACATACTCGTTTGTTTACTTGCTGGACTAATAGCCCAAGGCCAGTTACAAAGCCAGAACAAATACACAAATAATCACAAAAATATATAAAGATACAAAAGAAAAACAACAGAAGAAGAAGAAGAAAAAAAACAAAACACATAAGAGCAAGATAATGTACATCAATTACTGTCTGTACAGCCCCATTAAGTTCCGCCAAGTCACATTACATTTTTGCTCAATGTAAGAGGCTGCTCAGCAACTACAGAGTTTACATGACAAAATAGCGATGGTACAGTAACACACAAAACTATGCCATTAATATAAAATATGCTGTACGGAATCAACTAATTTCCTAAAAATGCGGACATTTCTGCGCACCAAGTTAGACGCCGAATCGTCCCTAGCCGAAGGACAATTTCTGCCAGTATCGAAAAACATGGAGTAACATCAAATTACAAGTAAGAATTCGGGTAACTGTAACGTACCTCAAAGACGAAGATAACTCTTAGCCTGAACAAACAGAATAAAAAATAGTGCATCAGTACCACGTCTTTTACCGTACATGGTACACAGCTTTAAACACGTAAGGAAACTTTCGTAACTGACATAGACATGGAGGATACAATGATATGACATAGGGCTACAACCGTCCATCAGATGCGGTTCGGCTTTCCGGAGTCAGAATACGTAACAAAATTAGACATAATAATAATAATAATAACCAGAAAACAGCCATATTTGGCACTGCACACATACTTCGGAAAGTACTAATGTAAAAATACAATAGATTCAACACTGAAACTAAGGACATAAGCACCATAAATAGTAACAACAGAATAGCTGCAACACTGTATTCCCTAGGGACATAGTTTGTCTCAGGAATATAAGTATAAATACCCTGCATAAAGGAGATGATGATGATGATAATGATGACACTGATGATAATAATAATAATAATAATAATAATAATAATGTTCTCAAAATCATAATTAATCTCTACACCATGTAAGCATATAGAGGTGAAGATATAGCTCTAAGAAGTACCAATCTCGAAACTGTATGTATGTGAGTGGTCCAATTAACACCCCGACCCATCTACCCACAGGAAGGTCAAATTATTTATTTATTTATTTACTTGCTAACGCAACAGCATAAAGGCCAATTAAATAATAATAATAGAGTTCCATCAAGAAATATTTGTCGCAGGGAAATTTATAAACATTACTACTATTTTTTTTCTTCAATATCTGCGAGTTTTGTTACGACACTGCTCTGTAGACTTTGTCCATCGTTACGCGCTAAAAATAAAAATCAAAACGCCGCGTTCGTGGCACAGGATTGGTAT
>Ga0123355_10008338_pt1 | contig 15663 bp, 5 predicted proteins | sample TergutEmb28metaG_3_FD_89872 | JGI IMG/M metagenome (GOLD analysis project Ga0123355, IMG submission 89872) | Embiratermes neotenicus P1 segment gut microbial communities from Petit-Saut dam, French Guiana - Emb289 P1 | ecosystem: Host-associated > Arthropoda: Insects > Digestive system > Gut ... | reverse complement strand
GTTATTAATTTTAAATTTAAAAAACAAAAAAAAACTGGAAAATCTGTAATTGTAAAGTTTGTAGAAATATTTGATGTCAGAGAAGGAGGTTTTCGGGGTGGGGCTAGGAGCGAGTTGTTCCTTACAGACGGACGGACGGACAGACAGACAAAACATGTCCAAGCTAATAGTCGATCTTTACTAGCTGGCAAAAGCGACTACAAAGGAAAAAGATGAGTATGAGAACAAACAACGAAAAATATCGAAATCATTCCTTAATATGCGGCATAAGTGTAAGGTTTTAGGTCAGTTTTCTGGATGCTACTCCCCTGTATTAGAATCCTTGCAGGGTCCATAAACATTGTTTTACTGTGGGCTCTTCAAAGAGAGGAAACAAAATGTTCATTGCAGCACGCAACCCAAACTCCGAGTCGTAATGCGATTCTGTACGAAAGGGAATTGGTTGCCCGCATGGTAAGCCCTATCCAGCAATTTAAAACCTCATGGATAGTGGAACTACTTCAAATGTCCAAGCAATAAGGCCGCCTGTTTTGTTCAGAGTCTCATAACTAAGAGTATTGCAGTGTTTTGTTCAAGCAAAATGGGCTTTATTTTAGCAAATAACTTTCGTTGGAGAGCGCTATTTAACTGACAGATATTACGTACTTTAAATTAATACCCTTTACTGTTTTACATTTTATGTGCCATTTGTTTTATACGACAAAGCTACTGTGAAGCTGGATTTATTCTTGAAATAAACATTATATAATTTCTCTCTGTCTCCAATTTCTGTCACAAATAGTAATTTACAGAACATTTTAAAATACCTTTGATGTAGAACTTCCACAACTTCAAAAAGCAAATTTTAAAGGCTAGACCTATATTGCCTTTATTTCGTAACAGAAAATGGAAAGGTAACACCGAAGCACAGAATTAGACGTTAAAAGAATTAATTCTGTTACCATCTTATTACAATATCAGGTGGCGGAGTTCTGCGTTCTGTGATTAGAAAACTGGGTAATAATTTTTACTCATGGAAAGATGTAATATTAGTATAATTCTTTTGTTAATTTCAGGTAAAATCTGCGATTATTTACTACCTATATTCTAACAACCATGTGAAGTTGAAGAGCATTGTTCTAAGACTTATATAGAACTCAAGGAAGAAATTTTGTCATAGCCAAAACAAAATGTTTGTCGTTGCTGTCCCCACTGTAGGTAAGTAAGACGTCGTCCCTCTGACAGTGTAGCATTAAGTTCGAGAACATGCTGTGTTTTGGAAGAGTGTGCATGACTGAGGAGGTGTTTCTGAGATTTGGGTGAAAGAGTTACATTCCGTTAAAGACTCAATTATATTACAATTGTATTAACATTTATCACAATAAATATGGTCGTGATTTAAGATCATATGCTTTTACAGTGAAAGTGATGATGTGTAAGCATTGAAGGTAATTTCAGTGCCGAAGTAAGAGGATATAATAAAGAAGTACACTTGAATTATCGGAAGGTCTTTTGTTTCCAGACTTAATACTATGAAAGCGTAATTAATTACTGGCTCTCTTAAGGAAAATGTAGCTTCATTACTGATACCCTAACTTGGTATACGCGTTACAGACTTCTTCAATATCAAAACAGCAGACTATAATACAAATGTAGAGTGGTTTTCTTCGAAATTATGCCATTCTCAGAAAAGAAAAATTCTGGGTATGTAGTTAATTCCCTGCAATCATGAAGTAACGAAATGTTAGTTTGCTGTATCCATGAGAATACTGGGAACCGGCTATGCATTTATAAATGTGGAAGCAAAATTATTCTAGTGCTTAAATACTGAGCCACGCAAGCTTGTAGGAGGCAAGGAAATACCTGCTGGCATATTCTGCTAAAACACTGGACAGAAACGCGCTCTGTGGTCCTTACATTCTCCAGGGAAGGTTTCCAAAGATCCAGTGTGTAGACACCTGGTGACAGTCAGCATAGTGATGAACGTAGAGAAAAAAGAAAAGAAACATTTTAATCCTTATTCAAAATCGAAAAACGGCTTTCCACTTCGAAGCTGTAGCTCTAAACTATTTTTTTAAGCTCGTGGTTTCGTGCATCGTAATTCAATGTGAAAAAAAAATCCAACAGCTGCAACAGTATGCAGATATTTATTTACTGCAAAACTACTCTACATATTTCGGGTGTCACAGCACCCATTATCAGGAGTATTAAAAACTGTACCCGCAGCCTCCGGTACAGGTCATACTACTTGTACCGCTACTCCCCTCTAACGTTGGAGGGGAGTAGCGGTACAAGTAGTATGACCTGTACCTGAGGCTGCGGGTACAGTTTTTAATACTCCTGATGATGGGTGCTGTGACAACCGAAATATGCAGAGTAGCTTTGCAGTAAATAAATATCTGCATACTGTTGCAGCTGTTGGATTTTTATTCACATTGACTCTAAACTAATGTTGTTTCTGTGGTAATATTAAGCGCAGTTTTAATGTCCTACTGATTGATATTCACTTCATGAGTTCGGAAATTTAATCCATATTTTATATAAAATCAGCATTTGGTCGATATAGAGTCCAGTTTAGTGTCCAACAAATATTCAGTTTTGCCTTACTTTACTTTCGAGTATACTGGATATACACATAGATATGCACAGCATATATAAGATGCTATAGTTTTGTTTCCGAATAGCATATAGGCTCATAACGCTAAACAATTGTTACGTCATGCCTGGAATTTGCGTAGGTGGGCAGAGGAAACCAGAGGAAAATGCAACTAAGGGTGGTCGGGTTCCGTCAGAGACTGGGACTGTACGTTTACTGAAGATGACGCAGTATTACAAATATTTAAGCAGATGATTTTGATTATAAGTATAATTATTTAATTAGTGTACGCAGATGAGTGTTCTCCGTTAGGATGTTTGTTAGTCGGGTTTTATTCTGTTTCCATGGAAACCAAATGAAAATCCCTGTCACATAAAATAGCATCACCAAATGGCAGCAACGAACGAGATTGGAATTAATGCTTCAGTTGGTATCACTGACTCGGTGATAGCAGAAAAAAATTCCAAATCACAAGTTAACACTTTTAATTCCATCAAGAATTCTGTACACCATTTCATTATTTGAAACGTCCAGTTTGATTTGAGAAGGTAAAATAAAATTTAAAACACCCTTAAGAGTAAGGAACAGAAAAACAATATTTCTCAGCCGAATAATGTTACTATCTGGACTAGCGCTAGTATTACGGGTATTCTGTCCCTAAGTGTTTTCAAAAACTTTCAAGCCCCAGAATACAAACTGAATGAAAGTGATGTCACAGTATGCTAACCCTCGAATTGTAAGAATTGCAATGGAAAGGCTGACTACATAAAAAGATTTTTTAAATTTTTAATAAATGTGCCCAAAAATTAAGAAATAAAGATGAAATACACTCAAATAATATCAAAGCCGGAAAATAAAAATTTAAATTCTTTTTCCAGCTACATTACATATTTTTAGCTATGTGTCTCTTAACACCAGGGGAAAACTTAAGTAGATATACCAGCTGTTAATTTTCCCTTGAATTGCAAGTGTAACCCCGTATTTTTAAAAACTTTTTGTTAAGAAAATCTGTAAATTATCTTCTAATATCCACTAATGTTTACATTGTCTGTCCATTAGGACTCCATATTCTGCTATGTCACACACAAAAAAGCGGGTTTGAAGCATTCAACGATCTGTCATGTTCACTGTCTCATGAGCAGCTTCTCCTCTTTTCGCTGATGTTTCAGTGTTGTCAGATTTACAAGGCAGAGGTTCATTCTAGAGTAACATTAACGCTTTCCATGCTCAGGATGGGATATAACTTGCTAAATACGTTTTCCTTTCCTACTGCAGGTACGTATATTATTTGAAAATACCCTGGAAAAATTCGTGCCTTCATACTGGAAAATAAATTTTAGGGCGAGATATACCGTTGTGGTGCGTCAGTATTAAAAAAAAAGAAATGGGCCAATAATTACAGATATGGTGTTTGGATAATAATCCCTGATTGGCTATACGTAATACATGTTTTGGCTTTTCCATAAGCTATCAACAGGCACAAGTGTTAAACATAAAATAATAATCACATATACAATGCACAATTTAAAACACAAAACAACGACATACATACATACACACATACAGTGCACAATTTAAAACACAAAACAACTACATACGTACATACATACACACATACATACATACATACATACAATGCACAATTTAAAACACAAAAGAACGACATACATACATACACACATACATACAATGCACAATTTAAAACACAAAAGGACGACATACATACATACACACATACACACATACATACACACATACACACATACATACATACATACATACACACATACATACATACATACATACACACATACATACATACATACATACATACATACATACATACATACATACATACATACAGTGCACAATTTAAAACACAAAAGAACGACATACATACATACACACATACATACATACATACATACATACACACATACATACACACATACATACATACATACACACATACATACACACATACATACACACATACATACATACATACATACATACATACATACATACAGTGCACAATTTAAAACCGACTGCGACCTCACTCCTACAAACAACATTATGACATAATATGGCATAAACCTAGTATATTATTGCCTGCAACGCTGGAATCTCTACAGTTTTAAATTAATTATGTTGGCCTATGAAATAAACTGAGTTAATACTCATACTTTATGCTATATGCTGCTGTGTACTTCCTTCAGATCCCACCTGTGTTTCAGAGGAATTTGCTGTCTCAACGTTCAGGGTAAATGAACAATGCAATTCTGAGTGTCGTAACGTGGTAACCTTCAAATTGCTCTTCTAATGCAGGGCCTCCTAGATTCAGAGCCCTAAACGTTACAACTCATCTTTCTGAACCAACAGAAAGTTGTTTTTCAAAAATGTAAAATTATGCGCTGTTTCCATCAAAAGTCCTACTATTCGTCGCTACTGTACAGGTGATTCGACACCCACAACTACAGCACCCGCAGTCAGAACTTCTTTGGTTCAGTCGCTTACAACCAGTCTGTTAATTCAATACTGTATGCAAACGGGTGTGGCCGAATGATTACATACTGTACATATTTATTTGCTATGCGGTCGATATGGCGAGGCACTGACGTAATGAACTGCCAAAAACTAACCACTGTATTTACTAACTCTTTTCATATCTGTCAACACACATTAGGTCTCCATGACAACCAATTAGTAGAATGGTTTATCAAATGACTAAAGCACTGCGTAAAAATGGGAAATAATAAATACGTAAAACCAACCAAATTAATGGAATTCATAATAGAAGGTACAAAAATTATGTATAGACTAATGCCTGTATCACATGATTGTGTTAAACACTTCTATATGAGCAGTATGTGCATTTAAATAATACAAAGCTCTAGGCTTCTGCTAAAAAACTTGTGGATTTGATTATTGTCCACTGTGACTGCACCATAACAAGCCATGGGAGGAGAGGAGATACAACTCTCGAAATTATCTTATGGCCAGAGCACATGGAGGTGAGTGGACCTCCTCACACTCCGACCAGCATGCCACATAGAAAACTTCTTTGACGGCGATAGTGCACGTAACGTAAATGACTCTGTTGTAGCAAAAGAGCCAGTAGTGGGTGAAAGAAACGTTTGTGTCTGTTAGCAAGGGCGTACATGGTAGTTTATGACTAACTAGAGTCAGGGCACACGAAATTATTAACACATGCATGCAATGTGGCTCCTATAGCCGAAGCGCAAGCGTTAAGAAAATGGTCAGAAAAAGTATTATAGAATCTACTAATACATACTTTTAGCCCCTTAAAACACAGAGTGGTCCATCGGTCATAGGGGAAGGTATGGTCCAGATTACCCGGGAATACGAAGCACTGAGGGAAAATAAGTTGTTTAGGTAACGCACATTATCATCATTCAGTGCATATTTAAAATTCCTTCAAGGAAAAATATTGTACCTAAGTGTAGATGATGATTATGGTGGTGATGATGATGATGATGATGACGATAATAATAATAATAATAAATTTAGTGATCGACATCAACAGAGAAATACAAGAGCTAGAACAAGGAATAAGTACAAGTACCTTGAGATTGAGGAAAGTGAAGGCATACAACATCAACAAATGAAAGAAAGATTGAAGCAAGAATACAGCAGGAGATTAAGAATGGTACTGAAATCTGAACTGAACTCCAGGAATAAAATTACAACAATTGGAGCACTAGCTGCTCCAATGTTGAGATACAGTTTTGGTATAATTAACTGGAGAACTGAAGAAATAAAAAAGATTGGCAGGAAAACTAGAAAGATGATAAAAATGTATAAAACGAATCACCCAAAAGCTGACATAGACATGCTATATGTAAAGAGGAAAGAAGGAGGGAGAGAACTGGTGCAAATCAAAGCGGCATATAAAGCAGAAATAATTAATATTGCAGAATACCTTAACACAAATTATAAAGAAGACGAGTTTGTAAATATTGTTAAAAGCCACGAAAGCATTCAAAGAAATATGAACTCAATAATTAAGACAGAAACAAAGATTACAGAAGAATTAAGTCAACCAAATGAGAAGAGTGACGCAAAACAGGATGGAATACAACACACAAAGACAAGATTAGGAGAGTCCCTAAAGGAAAAATGGAAAAACAAAGTAATGCATAGGCAGTACATTAGAAATATAGCTAGACAGCTTATTAGTGAAGAAGACACGTTCCTCTGGCTATCGAAGGGAGACCTAAAAGCAGAAACTGAAAGTGAAATAGTGGCAGCACAAGACCAGGCGCTTCAAACAAAATATTATGCAACAAAAATATTGAACACAGAGACAGATAGCAAGTGATGACCTCGCCAACAATTTGACGAGACAACAGGCCACATAATATCAGCATGCCCAATACTGGCAAAAGAACAGTACCTAAAAAGACATGATAGAGTGTGTGCACAACTACACTTAAACATATGCAAGGAAACAGGTGTACAATTGGACAAAAAGAACACTGGTAGGAACATGTGCCAAAATCAGTAGAAACAAGTCAAGAAGGCAAGGTAACCATATTGTGGAATCAACAAGTACAAACTGACAGAACTATCCCCAACAACAAACCATACATTATAATCTGTGATAATGAAAAGGGAACATGTATGTTAATAGAAGTTGCAATCTCAGGAGACAGAGATGTGATTAAAAAGGAAGCTGAGAAGATTCTAAAATATAAAGACCTTACAATAGAAATAAAGCATATGTGGAATGTAAAAACAAAGGTGATACCAGTAATAGGGTGGACTGGAACTATTTCAAAGTCATTTAGAAAATACGTGAGCAACATACCAGGAAAGCATGAAGTCAAGGAATTCCAGAAAACAGCCATATTTGGCACTGCATGCATACGTCGGAAAGTGCTTATGTAAAATTACAATAGATTCAACACTGGAACTAATTATATAAGCACCATGAATAGTAACAACAGAATAGCTGCAACACTGTATTCCCTAGGGACACAGTTTGTCTCGGGAATGTAAGTATAAATACCCTGCATAAAGGAGATGATGATGATGATGATGATGATGATAATAATAATAATAATAGTAATAATAATACTGTACTCTCAGAGCATGTTGAGTGGGAAATGGAGAGCAATGTTCTCCGCTTACAAAGGCCAAGAACGTTCATTACCTTTAACATAAAAGCCTTCACTGGCTATCCTGAGCCAGTTTAACTTGATTCTTTGAGGACAATTTAGGAATTGCAGGTACTGTGTCTTAAGCTGCGAAACAAAAAGTATATGTATTTCCAGGTTCCCCATTCATGCTAAAAGGGCGTTTTTAAATTAAAGCAAAGATATTCAAAATAACAAAATCACAGTAATTCAGCCTACGCATTGCAGCGACTAAAATAAAGCAGCGAAATGTTATCCCTTGTGACGAATGCTGAAACAGGAGTAGGTCATGTGTATTTCTCTTTCTCTCTCGCACTTTACCTACTGATGCAGGTAATTTGGATCCCTAAATGCACCACTGGACCGTACATTTGAACCTAACGTTTATCGCATCGCAGAGTGCGGAACTCCGTGGTAATACACGCAAAACATCAAAAGGTTTATTATCGAGGTGGTCATAAGCATGAACGTAGTCTTCGGTGAATAGGAAAGCCGAGGTTTTGAGTGTGAGTCATATCCAACTGTGAATTACAGGGTGTTAAGTATGCGTCACCCGATTCCTCCAGATTAATGCAAGGTGGAATGCATGTCCAGGAAAAGAAGTACTACTTGCGCACATGGTAAAATAAGAATACGAAATATAGAAAATATACTTTTAGCCATTTGAAGTCCAATGGTAACAACTTGCTGTGTATGTGTATGTATGTATCGGTTTCAAAACGTCGTTCTACGTTGTCCGACACCTAGACTCCATTGCTTCCTATCTTCCCACTGGCCTTAATTTAGGTTTCTTTGGTTCATAGCCTTCCTTATACCTTCCATCCATTTTTTTTGCTGCGACATTAAAAATATTATTTTTCCCAAACAGTAGGCTACACTTGTATATGCGGTGCCATTCTCACTAGAAGCACAAAAAGCACAAGTATCCAGTGGAACAGACTTAACTGTTTGGTCCTTTAGCGGACGCGGTTTTTTCTATATGGGAGGGCCTCTGTTTTAAAATCAGCTGGATGAACATAATTTTTCAAAGGTTTAAGAAACAACGAGTATCAGATATATAATGAGAACGCAGGACCTAGACATTCCCCCACACAACACGCTATATTGTGCTACATTATATACGAATGCTCAGTGTAAATAATGCATATTTATACACAGTAATGTAACCTAGTATGTCCAGAAACAACGCTAGTATGCAAACTGCACACATAATATGCAGCGAGTATCTAATATGTACTACAAACGCTCTTAGAGAGCGAATGCGTAATAGTTTATCGTTACACAAGTACAACCACTATTAGTAAAACAAACAGTCCAATACAACACTAACAATAAAAGAGGACAACCATGCATACTGTACAGAGTTCACCACCAGGCCACAAATCTGTAAAAAAGTAACAAGAACCTATAACATAACATACTGGCCTACCGATAAGAGAATAATAAGCCATATATGACACCAAATTTGAGAACACTTATTTCAAACTATTTTATCGACAACTGCAATCTTCCTAAGGAATTACCATAGCAAAACAAAACACACAACTACGAAGGATCTGCATTATCCATAAATGAAGTGGAAAACTTGGGCAGAGCTTTATATTTCCTGTGTGTCCTAGTAATACCTACATTTTCAATTTGTGAATGGAAAATCATATTCCACCGCCACGAATAGATATAAAGTCAAACACTAAAACTCAAAGTACTCTGAACGGGTCTTTTCCTTTTTAAACAAGAAGCATATAAAGTCTGAAGACGTGTAAATTATGGCCCTCTCTTCCGGTGAGTCGCACTCTAAGATATCACAAATCAGGTCGTTTCCCCTCGCAGTGGACCGAAGTTGAGAATGTGGTGTGTATTGATCAGAAACGTGTTCTGTTAATCGCGGCATGCGTTAAAAATTCATTCTACAGTAAATGCTGCCATACATTTCACTGAAAATCTCCTGGTGCTTATGTACCAAGCAAGCACATAAAAGCGGGATTATTAAAAAATCTGCAGTACGGGATCAGTGTTTGACGTACAGAATTATAGTGGACAGACGTACGGACAACGACGTACATGTCAGTAGTTCGCACATGACGGGAGAACATAATTATAATATTCGATAAATGATTCAGACCTTATTCTAAGCTCTACTTCGTCGCGTGTCTAGCCTGAAAGCAGACGACGTCGTTTTGAACACTTCTATGATTTAAAATACGAGCAAACAGTGCAACATCGAGTGCTGACGGGACATGTTGACACTGGCGGGAAGAAAGCCTCGCAGTTTCTCAGCTAATATGTTGGTTTCCAGGTGGCAATCCTTACTCTGCGTCATATACGGAAAACCCTGTAGCAAACACATATGCAGTTCGCAGACTACAATTTATTCACTGTTAGAACATGCCCATTAAATTTGGGGAAAGGTAAAAAATAAGCAACACATTGAGCGAATAAAGGATAAATATGAAAGCTTCATTTTTCTGTGCTATTACAGATAGCAAAATGAATTTGTAATACACTCCTATATGACAAAAAATATGCTTCTCATTGCAACTCACACTGTGGTTCCGCTAATCCACTGAAGAGGTGGAAATTCGTAGAAAGGATCAGCAGTGCCCTCGCCCTCTGAAACACAAAATAAACAATTAAATGCAGAATGATAATAATAAATAACGAAAGTTATTCTGATGTGAAACACGCACTAAATAGCATTCATTCCTCAAAAATATTAATTAGTATGCTAGATCTCCCAGGCTTCTAAAGCAGTCATTTAAAGAGTTAAGTGGGTGTGACATAAAAACGTAAAATATGTGTAGATTGGAGTAGATTATATGTACAATTTAACATCATCTTCTTGCTCAAAGATTTCTATTTGTTAATTAATGCTCGGACATGTTTCGGCCTTAAATTTTGACCATCTTCAGGGAGCTCGTAACTGATTTTAGGATGTGAAATTTTGCTTCAAATTATACACTAGGAATTCTACAGATTATTAAAATTATTATTATTATGAAGATTAAATATTTCAATTCTTGAAATCAGTGTTGTGGTTAAAAAACAGTACAAAATTATTTTAATCTGCCGTTGATGTAACTGGTGTGTCCAAACATCTACGATTCAATCTTTCTTCAAACGAACTAAGTTTTGGAATGAAATATGCGGTAACTTGTGTTCATGTTATGAATGAAAACGCTATCGAATTCACCACTTCTCACAATCCTAATATTCAACGCATTATAGACTAAACTGAGACACTGCTACTTCCGCAAAATAAACCACACAGACGGAATATTGTAGTCATATACATACACTTGCAAGCCAATGCAAAAAAAAAAAATGGACAGAAATGCAACAAATTGTTTGTTGTTCATGATGATTGTTCACACTTATGTCTCTAGAGTTTCGAATTGACACAGATAATGTTTTTGCAACCTTCATAAAGATTCTTGATTGCAAGCCATCTTTCAATGACTAGACCAGTTGGCTAACACCAAGGCTGCCTCTAGTTAGTTTACAGGCTGTACATTTGTTTGCTTCACTCCACACCCTAAGTATTCCATCCCGTTCTTCAGAAGCTCACATAGCGATTATAGCCAATACAACCTTTCCTGCAGTGACTATACCGCAGCAACTTATACCGGTTCAAAGAAAATATTTACTTAACAGGTTGTAATTTTTGCTTTTTGATCATGTAAGAGTATCCTTTTTCTTCTATGTAACGACGCATTTCTTATGGGAGAATGTATGGTAAAAAGAACTGATTTTGACACAAACTCCAGCATGTAAGAACAAAATTAAGAAGTTCCCAAAGTTTCCTTTACAAAAACGAACAATATTTTCTACACTTACCCACTCATAACACTAAGTCTCCATACCTGCGAACAGTGACGAAGGATATTATATTTGCATATCAAATCCAAAACGTGTTAAACGTTACGGAAATTGAACATAATTACCCATCTAACAGAAACAAGAGATTATGCGGAAATAGGTAAAGAACTACAGGAGTAAAAAGACCGACAAGGCCACGTGCAATATCCCGTTCCATGCAATTGTAGAGAATATTCTTCTACCACAGCGAAATACAGAATCATATCATAAGAATCTTCGTTTAACTATATTTTAATTATTCTAATTATTATCAAAACAAATCTGACAGAGAAACATAGGTTGATTTAATTTCCAAAATAGATGAAATATGGCCAATCGGATCGATGGAAGATGGAGAGTGCAGGGCTAGTACCAAAACCTTCCTATAGATCTGATTGGCCAGATTCCCTCCAACGTTTCCATACAATAGACATACTATTTATTACCACTCACTTCAGCATCCACTTAAATCAGATTCATTTACCCTGAAGGTGAGGGCGTACTTTCCTACTAAACGTAGAAACACAAGCCTAACACACCGCGTAGAAAAGAGTTGGCCGTGCAAGTGTTTGGAAATAGAGGCGAGAAAATTAAGTGCTTAATTTTGGTACGGCCATCAGGATGCAAAAATATCCGCTTTGGAAAAATGAATAACTTTATGATATGCCTTGGATGTGGATAGAACTGACCGAGAACTGTTGTCAATGGCAGAATTACGTAGGTGGTAATGGAACTAGTACAGCAACCACATTGTTAGTCGTTGAGATTAAAGAAAATATAAATTATCTCAATTAATACATACCGAACCACAAGTTTTCCCCACAACATTTAACTGCCTACTTTGTTTTCTAAACGGTCCTTTCTCTCCCTTCAGTGTGAAAGCCAAGAAGTTTGGCTTGAATAATTTAATGCGCCTCTGAGGTAAAGTGTGGGTAGAGTTGGAGGAGCTCAGGTGAAAAATACACAGCTACATCCTGAAGGTAGACAGAATTTCCGCTTATTACCTGATAAGACTATTCACTTACTGTCAAGCGACACACTTCGCTGCCTTTGCTGGTTTTCACAAGATCAGTTCCGCAGCATGACCACACAGTCAAATAAAGACTATGTTTTCCGTTCCTTTAGTGTAATGCTGAGACACCACCCTCACTTCGAGGGTGAAATTTGTTCTCTCATTTTGAGGATATAACTTAGACCGAGATGTTTAATTTAAAGCAGATGAAGCAAGACTACGTAACAGAATCCTGCGAAATTTACATAACTGGCTCCCCCGCAATTTTTATCTTCAACTAATGCTATTAGGATAATTTAATAAAAGAGAAAGAGGTGGATTGAAATATATAGCATACATGGGAGAAATTATAAACGCATGCAAGTTTTGGACGAAGCATATAAGGGGAATGTATTACTGCATTACTAGCGCAGTTTGTAAAGCGACATTAAAAAGCACAAGGAAGGAAGGGTTAATAATCAGAAGAATTCCGAAGCGGCTCATATTGTACAAACATTTGTGTAAACTGAAACATACGCCTAAGTAGTTTTAAGAGAAGTAGTTTTAAAATAAGTACTTTAAAAATAATTTTAAATTTAAAGTGAAAACAAAATATATTTAACTCTGATCCTCGTATCTGTAGTGTGATTAACTACGAAATGCATTTGTAATAAATAAGCTTCTATGTCGATCAGGTGTGCAACATATCATATCCAAGGATGTGCTTCGAAAATATGCCTATTTGTCTTCAAATTTCTCTACTATTATAAAATATTATTATTATTAACTAATTTCTACAATAAGCTGCCTCGAAATCGCAAAACACTCCCTACCAGTTGGTGGAATCTCATACTTGTGGCAGCAAGCCAGATGTGCTTAAGAACTACATTTATAGAGTGGGATCTGTAGCAGAATATTCTGGATTATAATCAACTTTTCAAGTATCCCTGTGCTACGTGCGTTGATTTAAAGTGTATAGCCTCCTACAGGACAGAGGCATGTCGATTAATTACCAAGCCTAGGGCATAAAGCGTAATATTTTATAATCAAACTTTGAAGAGGCATTTGAAGCATGTGAAAATTGAATTTTGCTGCTTAGCAACAAGAAAAGCGTCATGTTTGTTTCACGTACGATACACACATTATCTAGTTCATTACTTTCGAGGAAACCTAAATCACTTCCGACAGAAGACTTCTAAAAATATTTCAAGGATTTAAGAATGCCACCATGCTATTATTAGACAGTAAGGTAGAATTATCCTTTTTTCATACTACGAAAGCCTACAGTGCGAGTAGAGGTATACCTCAGATCGTTCTCAACCTCCGCACTGGATGGAAGTGAGTGGCTAACTGCAAGCCCCAGCAACATTACTACATGGGAATTTACCCCAGTACTCACTGAATGGGAGGCTGGGTGAGCCGCAGAGCCGGTCTGGACGTTTTGGAGAAGAAAAAAGCTCTCATCACTGAAGGGATTCCAACTCCGGGTCTTCCGGCCCGTAGCTTATTCCCTATAAGATCTTTGTTTAGTCCAATCTTTTGAGCCAGAAAAAATACATGTCTATTGGATTGAAAATGGTTTTGTATATTATAAAAGTTTTAAAGACGGACGGTTAATTTACACTGCAAATCTGTACACATTTGTACATTATAAAGTTAATCACAAATATGCGAATTTTGAGGTTTTCGCAGCGGTCTGATTTATAATTCAGTTCTGTTCAGACACAACACCGCGTCACCAGGTAATAGGTTCCTGACGTTACGGAACGAAGCAGTGGCCTCATATTCAAGAGCCAAAACGTTCTTATTTGAAATTTCGTCCCTTGAAGATTAGGACACTTCACAGTCCCGAAACGTCGGGTACGGCTTATGCTGTGAAATGACATCATTACATTGTAAAAACGGAATTTTACATTAAAATTTACTTTGAGTACAGACAAGTCCCGGGTGTGATGTGGGATTTAAAATTATACGTGATGTTATAATACCAAACTGTCTGGTCTTGTCTACGCTACGTAGTGGGACAGGTGACAGGAAAATGGAGCACTGATAAAGTTAGGAACGACAGCAGAAGACTGGCATCTCGTATTTCTTCAGCCTTTCACAGATTCAGCTTAAGCCTGTTACGAGCACATGAACCTAATCTTCACCTTCCATATGTTGGTAAAACTGGCGGAAATAGTAATCCTGCTGTTATGTGAAACTGAACAGTATATTTCACAGAAAGCTATCGCTGATTGATTAACGCCAAACTTCACAATTACACAAAAACGACTTCACAAATCCTACATACACGGTCCTGCGATTGGGTTAGGGATCCTGGAATTTTCATGTGAGACAAACCCGTTGTGTTCAATGATCAATAATCACAGTCTAACCAACTGTTTATTAAGTAATTAAGATTAAAAGAGACAACTGGGGAGACCTAGGCGTAGGTGGGTGGATAATATTAGCATAGATCTCTAGGAGGTGGGATGTGGGTATATTGACTGGATTGGGCTGGCACAAGATAGAGACAGGTGGCGGAAGCTTGTGAGTGCGGTAATAAACCTTCGGGCTCCTTGAAATGCGGGGAATTTCTTGACTAGCTGCAAACCAGTTAGCTTCTCAAGAAGGACTCTGCACCATGGAGTAAGTAAGTAAGTAATTTATGATTAAAATATAATTAAATCATTTATAGCAGAAAAATTTTGCGGCTCCATACAGCCATACAGCTGCAGCACGAAGGAAGAATGAACCAACAACCTACTCTCAAAATACCCCACATATTCAAAATTAAATACAATAAAAAGTAAGCGTGCATATCCACGTTACTACAAAATTCAAGCGACATACAACTAAGTTATTAGTGAAAACAAAAACATAGATAACATCTCCATATTATGCTGAGGTAAATTCAGTCAAAACACAACTATAAATATATGGCTAAATGATGGTGTTTATTAGCAATGGAAAAACTACATGTTACGGCCTATAGCGGCTATCTTCAGGTTTTGACAACTTTCTTGCTAAAAGAGTTTTATATAATATGCCTAAACCTCGTGGTGATGTTGAGATCTCATCATCATTTTACGTGCTTTTGT
>Ga0123355_10008337_pt1 | contig 15664 bp, 11 predicted proteins | sample TergutEmb28metaG_3_FD_89872 | JGI IMG/M metagenome (GOLD analysis project Ga0123355, IMG submission 89872) | Embiratermes neotenicus P1 segment gut microbial communities from Petit-Saut dam, French Guiana - Emb289 P1 | ecosystem: Host-associated > Arthropoda: Insects > Digestive system > Gut ... | reverse complement strand
TTAGGCTCCTGCATGGGATCACCCCCGCACGCGCGGGGCACACGCTTTCCTTGCCAAAAAATGTCATTGTAGTTAGGGATCACCCCCGCACGCGCGGGGCACACGACTTACAAGGTGCTATGGAACAGCTTTTCAAGGGATCACCCCCGCACGCGCGGGGCACACAGTGGGTTACTAATGTGGTGCTTCCTTCAATCGGGATCACCCCCGCACGCGCGGGGCACACAGATGTATATGTCTGTTATTGGGGGTGTTATTGGGATCACCCCCGCACGCGCGGGGCACACCATTCCGACAAAATTATTAGCCTTGATGTGGAGGGATCACCCCCGCACGCGCGGGGCACACACAGGGGTTTTCTTTGTGCCGCGCCCACGCTTGGGATCACCCCCGCACGCGCGGGGCACACCACTGCTTGGGTACGTGTACTGTTATTGCTAGGGGATCACCCCCGCACGCGCGGGGCACACAAAAAAGAACGACTTATTGTACGCTTCCAGGTGGGATCACCCCCGCACGCGCGGGGCACACACCCGCCTAAAGGGTTCTGCATAGCAGGGTGTGGGATCACCCCCGCACGCGCGGGGCACACTCATTTCCCGCTCCCCGTGGCTCACGCGCATAGGGATCACCCCCGCACGCGCGGGGCACACCCCCTGTGGCGAACGAATCAAGCTCTCCAACTGGGATCACCCCCGCACGCGCGGGGCACACTGGTGTCGCACTATAGGTGTTAAAAACGGTAGTGGGATCACCCCCGCACGCGCGGGGCACACTTACACCCAAACCCCCGACAATTAATCGTAGGGGGATCACCCCCGCACGCGCGGGGCACACATAACCATTTGCCAATAACTGCATACGCATTTGGGATCACCCCCGCACGCGCGGGGCACACCGCCAAGTGTGGACGCACCACGTCTTTGCGGCGGGATCACCCCCGCACGCGCGGGGCACACTGTAATTTGCTTTAGACGATAGACTTCTTCATGGGATCACCCCCGCACGCGCGGGGCAAACTTTGCATACAGGGCACTGGATTTTTTTTAGGGGGGATCACCCCCGCACGCGCGGGGCACACGCTTTGCAGTGTCAGCTACGCACCATGTCGAGGGGATCACCCCCGCACGCGCGGGGCACACGAAAGTAGGCTCGAATTAAATAAGGCATGTGAGGGATCACCCCCGCACGCGCGGGGCACACGTGATATGGGTACTATTGGGGATTCTTGCGCGGGGATCACCCCCGCACGCGCGGGGCACACTTAAAAAGAAATGCAACTCCGCACCCTGCACCGGGATCACCCCCGCACGCGCGGGGCACACACACAGAGCCAGAAGATGATTATTATGGTGTAGGGATCACCCCCGCACGCGCGGGGCACACTGGGCAGAAACATACAGAATTAACTATGATACGGGATCACCCCCGCACGCGCGGGGCACACTCGTGTAGCCACTGCTCTAGCACTTGTTTAGGGGGATCACCCCCGCACGCGCGGGGCACACCCTAACATCACTGAGGTTGTATTTGCAGTGGTGGGATCACCCCCGCACGCGCGGGGCACACACACAATTATTACCACCAGCACGTGCCTATTAGGGATCACCCCCGCACGCGCGGGGCACACCATGGCGCAATCGGGATGATGAACTGTACCGCGGGATCACCCCCGCACGCGCGGGGCACACTCTTCGCGCTTCCAAACTTTAGGCTCCTGCATGGGATCACCCCCGCACGCGCGGGGCACACGCTTTCCTTGCCAAAAAATGTCATTGTAGTTAGGGATCACCCCCGCACGCGCGGGGCACACTAGCAGAGTTGCGCATTAGAAACCGTTATGACGGGATCACCCCCGCACGCGCGGGGCACACACTAAACAGATCCCACAATCACTAGCATCTACAACCCTGCCCTATCAAAATTCATTAACTTTTGAAAAAGCAAATGCGTCAAGCAGCAATCTCCTAAGCTTCTGTGCGGCCTATAACCTTGCAGCTCCAACTGCGCCAAATCCAATTCCAAGCATACAGTCAGTGCCTGCAACTTATAGCTATCTAACCCCTTACATACACTTCTGGCAATAGCCAATGTATCTTCAACAGGATTTGTCAACCGCCCAAGCCCACATCTGTCAAAAGCCACATCTAAAAACGATACTTCAAAAGGTGCATTATGCGCTATTATAGGCATGCCCCCTAAAAAATCCACTAGCCCTTCCAACACTTCATCCAAGGGTTTTCCCTGTTTGGCCAGCATTTCATCTGTTATACCCGTTAACTCTGTAATGACTGCCGGAACGGGAACCGCAATACTTACAAGAGATTGATAAACATCAACAACCTGTTGATTTACCACCCTTATCGCACCTATTTCTGTAATTTCCGCCTCCAATGGCTTTAACCCTGTGGTCTCAATATCCACAACTACATATGACTCAAAATTGCGATACGCTGACCTGCGAGACTTTGTAGCTACAACAGACGATTCCGTATGTGTTTTAGGTACAGAAATCACGCCGTCAAGGGGTACATCATTTGGCTCACTCACCCTTTCACGCTTACTTCGTGTCCAGGCAAAAGCCTTTGCCTTTTGGTACCTAGCTGCATTGCTAAACCCAGGCTTTTTACTGCCTGTCGACTTTGCTTGTTTTGTCGAAAGCCTTGCAGGACTGGGCCGCAACATAAGCTTAAGGCCATCAAAATCAATAGGTTCCCAGGTCTCCCCATGAACACGAAAATCCATACGTTGCTCGTTATTCGCGGCAAACACCAGCACGGCTCTTCCACCGGCGCAAGTTTCAACTACCCTGTCCCAAAGCTTATCACGCACTCTGGCACTAACGCGGCCAACATATACCCCTGTGGCAATCTCCATTAGCCACTTGGTTAAATCACCGCGCAGGGCTGGTGGGCAGTTAGATAAATACAGCACCGTCACAGTATTTCACCATATCCATTAAGGAACACGGCATCACCGGAAAACGTATCATCAGAAGACGCATCGTCAGAGGACGCATTATCATTGGGCGCGCCGCCGCCGGATATGCCGCCATAGGAAACACCACTTTTCATCATGCCGGCTTTATCGTCCCATAGTTCGACAACATCCCAAGCCGCATCTTCTTCAACTTCGTCCATTAGAAGCTGCCTAATATCCCTAGCGGCTCTGGAAAGGATTTTTCCGGTATTTATGGCATCACGCACAGCGCGGCGGGTAATCCGGCCAATGTCGTCCTTTTCGTCATACATAGACGCGACATCAAAGGCAATTGGAATCGTGACTTCGGCCTTATACAAATCCGCGATATCGTAGACAAAAGAACGCTCATGCCCCGAGTGAACAAACCCAAGCCCCGGCGAACACCCGATGGCCACAATTACGCTATGACACACCCCATAAAGACAAGCATGTGCCGCCGAAAGTGCTTTGTTTACAACAGAGCCACCCTCAAAGTTATCCGGGTCATACTCGCGTCCATGCCAGGCAACACCCGTCTTTTTGGAAATGCTTCTGTACGCGGCCCTAACTCTTGCGCCTTCGCGCCCTCTAAGCTGTTGCAGACTCATATGAGACACATCTTCCCCAGGGAAACGCATTGCATACATATGCCTTGCAACTGCCGCCCGGCTTCGCACATTGGAAACCAGTGCCGCCTGGGCAACAAGCAAACGGGAAGAATGAGTAAGTGGCCGCCCATGGGCATAATAACGCACACCCCGCTCCCCTACCCATAAAACGCTGGCCCCGGCGTCGCCGATTAGTTCCATTGCCCGGTGGGTTATTTTCGTGCCAGGGCCAAGGAGGATAACGCCCAACGCCGCTGCTGGGACATGCACTGTACCTCTATCGTCGGTTACGGTTATCGCGCTATCCAGACGGTTGATTACCGCATGTTCCAGATACAAAAATGACATACGCTCTTTAATTTGCGGCAGTTCTTGCAACTCTGGCCTTTTTGCGCCTACATGGGGGGTGCTCATTGGGTTACCATCACTGTCATTAGCCCGCAGCCGTAAGCCTTTCCTCTGCCAATGCCTTGGGTTAATGCGGTTATAAACTGCTGGGTGTCTGTAACCGTTAGTATTCCTTCAAAGGTGGCATAGGATAGAATGATGGGGCTTTTATTGCTGCGCTGAAAAAAACGCTGTTGGCCGGTCTCTACCATGGTAAAGTCGCCATCTGCTAAGGAGAAACCGTTTTGGGCAGCTTTTTTTACCAGCCACTCACGCTTGTGATGCTCGCCTACATGTGGGGTGACTTTGCCGCGTTTGTCATTGCCCGTGACAACACTATGCACTGGGTTGCCGCGAAAGCGGAAGCGCAGCTTTTGGCCAGCTTCAATTTTAGATAAAAAGGTGGTGTAGTTTTTTGTTTGCCCCGATTCACCGGGGGTGCATAGCTGTGAGGCTAGTATTTCAAAATTTGGCGCAACTTCCGAAACCAGTAACAGGTATAGATTGCCGTTTAAGGAATCCAGCCGCCATAATGTGCGGTTTTTTTGCGCAAAGCAGCCCTCTACTGTGGCGTGAAGCACTTGCGGGGATGACAGGGCTTTCATTGTTTCTTGTCTGCTAATGTCAAGGCTTATCCTTGATAAATGCACTATTCCGTCACCCCTTCGAATGCGTCGTGGCTGGTTTGTGTGTATGTTTGTGTAGGTGTTTGTGTATATGTTACTGCATGCGTTTCTGCATGCGTTTCTGCATGCGTTTCTGCATGTGTTTCTGCATGCGCTTCAACATACCGATACGCAAACTTTCTATGCTGTTGGTTAAAACTAAGGGGCAAATCCCGCTGGCGATAAGCCCCCACCTTATCTGTGTCCAATATCAGCGTAAGGCTTGTGTGTGCCTTGCCCTGCCCTGCTCCTGTCATGCTTATCGAAAGTGGCTCGGCAAGCAGTGCGTCTTTTAGCGACGCATCACGCACGCCGATGCAAACTTGCCCGGTTGGCGGACACGAACGCCTCCCTAGAAATAGCGGGAAAAATGGCGCGTTAACCGCAGCTTCCAATGTATGCAGGAATGCGGCGTCCCCTTCAAGGCCTACAATGAAGACGGCATCTTCAAGGTAGTAGCGGCGGGTTACATATGTCTGCTTTGTGCTTAATGCTGTATGGTAATCCATCATCATCTGGCCTGGTTTGTCAACGCGCACGCCAAACTTTAGCCGGGATAGGTCATCTATCGGTTGGTCACGTCTGCGGCCTAGTGCCGCTGCTAGTAAGCCGATTACGCCGCTTTTGGTTGGCTCGCGCCCGGTTGCTCGCCTTTCAAATTTACTTTCAGAACCCCATGCTTGCAAAGGAGCGGCAAGTCTTAGTAGTAGGGTACTCATGCCATTACCTTTTCGGATGCTTCTTTGGCGGCTTGGTTTATCATGGCTTCGATGTTTTGTTTTTGACCAAGTTCCGGCGGAAGTTCGCCTACGATATAGCTTGTTATTGGTGTTGTACAAAAGTCTTCATAGGCTTTTAGGGTACGCTCGGCAAATGCTTTTGCGGATGGCTGGGCAAAGCCGTCGTTTGGATTTTTGGGTTTTACTGGCTTTTCAAAGGCATCGGCCAAGTTTAGTGGCCTATCTGACCGCAGTGCGACCATTACGGTATGGGGCAAAGAATGCGCTGCAAAGGTGTTTTGCTTGCCCGTTGGCATAGACAAAACGAATGCACGTATAAACTCCCGCAGTGCCTTTTCTACGGCAGTAGCATCAGTTGCAAGCTGGCCCAAAAGTTCGTGTACCGCAACGGTGGCATAGCGGTACAGGGTTGCGGAATTGTACTCAACAGTACCAATCATGCCTGCGCCGGCGTTGTCCTCAGCAGAGCAATCGTCTACTGCGGTAAAATAATCGTATTCGTTTTCTACTCTGTGGGTGGATATTGCGTGGGCTACTTGTGAAGAGGCATCACAGTTGATTTCTGGGTTGGATGCAACCATCCGCCCAAATAAGGCTAGATCAATACCATTATTGGACTTAAGTGTCTGGATAACGGCCTTTTCTACATCCTTGCCTTCTAAATCTCCGAGGGCTAAATCTGCAAGATTTTTGGCTTGCTTGCTGGACATAAAAAAGAGGGCATCGGATTTTTCTTGATTCTTACTTGAGGGCTTAACCTTTGCTTTTATAAGGACATCTTTGGCCAGCTTTATCGCATCTTCGCGGTTGTGGTTTGGGGACTTTTTCTGTATTTCATCTGCAATAAGGTCAAAGATTTTGAGAGTGCGATAGCTTAACTCGCTTACATCCAGGTGCTGGTTAAACATCAGTCGCATAGCCCGCTTCCAGCACTGGGAAGATACCCTGGCACGCCTTACGCCGCCATATACCGCCGTTTTTGGGCTTCCGGTGTCGTCTCTGTTTAAACAGCTTGGCGGCACGGTTTGTATTACATGTATATCCATGAATAGTTTCATTTTTCTTCTGTCCCTTCTTTTGTGTCGGTGCTTGTGCGGTAATATTGCATTCCCCACTTAAGCCGTATGTTGTCTGCATATTCTGGAAACTGAAAATAATACAAGTCGCTGGCAAAGCTGGGATAATCCATTTTTATGCTGTTGGCTTTTAGTAATTGGATAAGCCCTCTTGCGTGATGAGCGAGCTCTGAGTAATCCAGGGAAGTTGCCACTGCGTTAAAACGCCGCCTTATTGATGCTTCGTTTTCGGGGTTGACTAGCTTTGCTATAGCGGTGCCAAAACCCGTTTTGTTGTCGCACATGGTCTCAACTTTGCCTTGGCGGTGAAGTGCGTACAGTGTAAGGCATGTGTGGATAGCACGGCCTGCGCGTTCATCTTCTGGCGCGCCTTGCAGGGTTATGTCCCAGATATCCGGTGTTTCGCCGCGGGGCTTGCCTACGGCACGCCTTAGCTTTGCGCAGGCAGCCTTGCTGTAGGGGTCGTCCTTATCCAGGGTATTTATTTTGCTGGTTATGAAGATTTTTATGGTCATTTTTCACCTCCAGTCGTTAGGGTTGTCCTGTTTATTATTTTGTGAAGGCTACCTCTAAACCACCCGTAAACTTTGGGCGCACTGTAGTAAGCCTCCTTGTTGTTTGCATTTATTGCTCTGCCAACAAAGGCTTGAGTGCCTGCTTGGGATACTAGGCTTTCGCCATGGGATATGATGATTTTTTCTGCGGTTTTTTCCCATTTTTTTGATTCGCCGACATAGTCTCGGGATTTGGGGTCTAGGGTAGATAGCCAATTTCTGAAGGGTATGTCTAGGGCGGCGTAGGCTTGTTCTTGGGCTTGGATGCGGGCACTTTTTCCGTCTGGTGAACCGGACGCAATGGCTAGGTTTGATGCTAGGTTGCCGAGGATTTTTACCATTTCCTCGGTTTGGGCAACCAGGTCTGTTATGCGCCCGACCCATGCTTCGTTTAGTTCTGATAAAAGGCCTGCGTTTACGGTGAGGGAGTCGCTCCAAACTTCTTCTACGCCGCTTTGCATGTTGCCGTATTTTATTGTCATTGTGCATATTTGGATTTGATTGGAGGAGATGATGTTCTTGCTTTCTAATTTTGAAAGCCAATTGAGTATGCCTGGGCTGTGGTACTCTTCATCTTTCTTACGTTCTTTGCTTTGCTCTGACACAACAAAAAGTGATGAAAAATCACGCCATAGCTGTCTGGCAGGGTTTCTTGCGGCATTGCTTGGTGGAAGAAAAGTATCCCTTTCATTTCCCTTGCCTTTATTAAACTTCCAAACGGTCATCGGTTCAACGAAGGCTTCTTCGCTTGGGAACTTGTCTCCACCAAGCAGTGTAAAGCCTACTACTTTGCCGCCATCATATTTTAGCTGTATGCGGCGCGATTGCAGAGTGAACAACTCTTCGCCGCTTTCTGGTGGTGCAATCGGCGTTCTTTCACCTTTGCGGGGGGCATCTAATTCCCATGTTGCCTTACCTTCACACCACGGCGTACCATTGTTAAGTAGTACGAAATTTAACATCAGCATTTCGAATAGGCTATTACCGGCGGCATAAACTAGCCCTAGCTGACCAAGCCAGCCGACGCTCATTGATTCCAACCCTTTTTGGCTTGGTTTTGCAGACGCATCATCAAAGCTGTTTAAATATATTAACCAACGTGCAGCTTCTGGATATCCCAGCAGTTGTTTGCTTTTCCCGCTTCGAATGGGGAATAGCTGTGTCTTGTTCCCACTTTCAACCAACTCGCCTATCATTTTTGATGCGGTAAAATCACTGCCTTTGTGTATTTCTGATACTTGATAAAAAGGCCTTTCTGGGTGTCTTAGCCAGAATCTTTCGTGGTGCTGTGCTAAGTAGTCTTTAATTTCGTGGGCTGGGAAATGCCCTCGTTGCCAGAGGTTCTTCCACGCCCTTATACATGCATCGCTACTATTATTATCTTGCGCGTCCATATATTCCTCAGTACGTGTATAAATTGCATACATTACCCCAAGCAAAAGCCGCAGTATAGCGATATCCTGGGACGGCATTTCGCCGGATAGGCTTTTTAGTTCATGACTGCGCACCAAAACATCTGTAAGGGAAAGGGTTTCTTCGTCCCCTTGTAGGTTGGTAGTTATAATCCATGGCTCGTCTAGTAGGTTAAATATTGGTTCTGTCATGTCTCATGCTCCTATCCGGTTACTGCGGGCGTTTTTTCCACCAGTCATGCATAGCTAGTCATATATAAATGTATTACTTTTATGTGTTACTTTTTCGGTTGTGGCCAAAATGACATCCGGTGTGTTACTTTTTCGGTTGTGTCAGAAATGACACCCTGTCACACTATCGCTGTGTAACCTTCCAGTGGCCAGTCTTAGCCGAGCCTACGCGCTGTAAAACCCCTTCGTCACGCAGTTTTTTTACTGCGCGGGAAACTGTTCTTGTTGGGATTCCGGTTTCGGTGGTGATTTCGCCTTGCGTTATCGTTGGGTTCTTGTTAATTAGTTCAAGAATCGTTGCGAGATTTTTGCTGCTATTTACATCGCCATTTATATCGCCATTTACAACGCCACTTTCATCGACATTTGGCGTAGTAAAACCTTCCGCAAACGGAAAGGTTACTACTAGATAGTTGGGTGTAAAGTGAAAAACCGATTTATCATATGCACTTAAAATCCTGCTAACGCCCGAGCCTAGCTGCTCTACCATACCGGCATCTTTAAATACACGCATAAGTACCCGGTTGCGTGGCTTTGATATGCAGTGGAAGAAATCTTCTTCTGTAAAGTTGTCCATTAGCCCACCATTGGAAGTAATGGTCAGCCTGTCGGAATATATTTCAACAACTGGAGGTACTTCTTGGCTGTAATCGTTGTGCACAATCCCATTAATTACGGCCTCGCTTAGAGCCTTTGGGTTAATCATTTTTTTCTCTAGTCTGGTTTTTGGTGTGATTTTCGCGAAGGTTCTGTTTTCCACAAGCATTTTTTCTAGTATGCGGTCGGTTGCTTTTAGTAGACAGCAGTAGCCATATTCTTCGTTTTCTATTAGATTTACTTTGTCTTTGCCTGCGTACTTAGCTACCTTTATCGAAACACCGTTTTCGTCCGCCAGCAGATATGCGGCATAGTTATAATTGCCGTTTTCGTCAACTAGGTCTAGGGTTTCTTCAAATCGTTGGCCTAGTGTCAACCCCTTTGCCTCGTAGTAATATCTCAATTGAGTAAATGTGAGGTTTTGGCGAGGAGATGGCATGTTAACTAGGGTTAGCCGGTTTCTGCGCATGTACATGTTATCAATCATCACGGTAGTCATGGGTTGCACTCCGCTTCCAATGCGTGTGAAACATCCCTTTGGCGACATACCGTATTCCTTTAGATAGTAGGGTCTTTCGGCACCACTGGACACTATGATTTTTATCACGATTTTACCGTCATGGAATTCTGTGGCTATGTCAAATAAGCCAAGTGTTGTTGGAAGTATATTGTTTTTGATGCGATCAATAACGGCGAGTTGCGCTGCATCAGCATTGCTTACCCCATATATACTGCCGTCGTCGTCCACACCAATGTAAAGCACCCCGCCTTCTTTTGAGTTTAAGAAGGCGACTATCGAACGTTCAAGCTTGTTGTTTAACTCGCGTTTAAACTCGATGCGGTCGGACTCATAATAGCCATTGCCTATGATAGCCACAAAAACCACCAAACTTTCTGTTGTTTTATCTGGAATATTGGCATTTTACTCCAAAATGTGCAAAAATAAAAGCCCGCAATCAGTTATAGCGAATTAATTTGCTATAACATCTGATTGCAGGCCATATAATACATATATTTTGCGGGCTATTGGCTGCTTGGGTTAAACCACTTGCAGCCCCATATGCCTGTCATAATGCACAGTGCGCCCGTTAACAACAGCTTTTTGTTCATCATCCAGTATTAGAACCAGTGCGCCCTTTAGCCAGTAAGACTCATACCAAGAGTCAACTATACCCGCCTTTAGCATGTCATCTTCAATGGATGAAATTGTTGCGCTTATATCATAGCTAAAGACCCTCGGTAGTCTTACAGAGCAACCCGCAACGGCTTTTGCCAGCTTCTCGCATGTAAAATGATGCGGCAAAGGTTTACCGCCTTGCACCCATTGCAGCAAACACAACTCACCACTACGCCGCTGCACAAGTAAGACCTCTACCCCATCTGTGCCGTCTCTAACGGCGGCCTCGCCTTCGCTATCTCTATATGAAGTCTCCAGCCAGCCGATAATATTATCTTCTCTTATACTACCCTTGATTTGATACCCCTCGGCACGCCTTTTTCTTGTTGCCGATTCCCTTTCATGGGTTTCACGGGCGGCATTATAATTTTCTATATGCCCCTCCGGCGGGGTAATTTCAACGTCACTGTTATACACCTGCGCCACCAACTGCGGGATATCATCCGGCAGGCGGAATCTTTCGCCCCATTTTTCAAGCACCGCACATGTACGCATTAGTAGATACTCCCCATAAACTGCTTTTGACCCGCCGTCAAAGCTGTCCCAGTTGGTTCCCAACACATAGCACTTGGGGATGCTAACGCCACTTGGGCGGGCGACCCTATCATGCCTATGCAGCCGTCCTATACGCTGCAATAGCAAATCTATTGGGCATAGCTGTGTGAACATTACATCGAAATCAATGTCTAAGGATTGCTCAAAAACTTGCGTGCCTACTACTACGCGCTTTTTGGGGCGGAGGGTTGCGGTTTTATCCGAGGTAGAAAGCAGTTCCTCTTCGCTTTTTGCGGCTTTGCCCAATTTTTGCAGTAACTCTTTTTCACGCGTTGCCCGGTCGGTGGCAATGAAGCCGGAGTGTAGCAGTTCTACTGTGTCGTTGCCAAATCTTGCGGCTATTTCTTTATATGCCTCTTGCGCCTTTTTTACCGTGTTAAAGATAACACCTGCACAGCCGCCGTTTTCCAGTGCCGCATCCAGTGCCGGAATAAGGTTTTCGTCATCCAGTGTTTTTATCTGTACTTCTTTTGTCCTTTTGCTTGCTTGCCCTTCAATTGGCGCGGATATGATGTTTTTGTTATCGGTGTAGGTTATCAGCGGGTATGCAAGGGAAGTTGCCCATGTGTTATCATTATCGGGCTTTGCGCCTGCGCGGTGTGGCCGTCTTTTAGTTTTGCTTAGATAGGCTTCGATAATGTCTTTGCGTCTTTCTGTTGGTAGGGTTGCCGATAGGATAATCACAGGCACCCCATATGCGCCAAGCCACTTTAGGGCTGTTAGCAGGTAGCTTTCCATATAAACATCGTAGGCATGACACTCGTCTATAATAAGCACTTTACTTGCAAGCCCCAAATGCCTAAGGGCAAGGTGTTTTTGTTGCAAACCTGCCATTAGCACATGGTCAATTGTGCCTATTGTGAAATCTGCAAGTATTCCTTTTTTGCGGCCAACCAGCCAGTCATGGACTGTTACTTTGCTGTCGCCGTCGCGTTCGTCGCTATTGTATGAATCTAGCTTTATGCCCTCGTACTCCTCGTTTAAATCGGCTTTTCCGTGGGCTAGGCGTATGCTTAATGCCCCATCTTGGCCGCTGAAACTTCCAATCCAGTTTTTGACCCTGGTTAGCATCGCGTTGGATGTCGCCTGTGACGGCAACGCGAAGTACACCCCGCGACAACCAACCTTGCTTGCTAGTATTTCTGCCGCAGCTAGTGCTGCCTCTGTTTTGCCCTCCCCCATTGGGGCTTCCACTATAAAAACCCCGGGCAAATGTGCTTGCTTTACAGCGTCAACTAGTGTTGACTGCACAGGGCGCGGGGTTTTTATTTTAAATCGGTGGTTATATATGTCTTGTAAAATGCGCGGTGCCCACATTGCCGGCATATCTTCAACAGCTTGGTTGCCGCTTGCCATCCAGTCTGCAAGGATAATAAGGCCGCTGTAAAGCACTTGACGTGGGCGTGGTATGTTTATATTGTCTTTGGACAGTCCTGATGCTGCTAGTGCTTCGTTTAATAAAGCATCTTGGGCTTGCACCCATATATCTTCGTCGAAACCGCAGTTATCCTCATACACTCTAAGGTTTTTTAGCTGTCCGGTATTTGGTGGTGCGCCATGATGCCCGCCTGCTATTACGCATACAGAATCGTCAAAACCGTTACGCTTTAGTATCCCGTGTGAAACCAGTGCATGAGGGGTACGGGTTGGCTCTCGGTAGGTTTTAAGTGGGAAGCCCGCTCTCTCTAAGTCGTCACGTATTTTATTATCGGTTTGAAGGGTGTTAAAGCCTTCTTTTAATTGAAAGACAGGGCTTGCCTTGCCTATATCATGGGCGTAAGCTAAAAAGACTAGTAGAGGCTTGTCCAGTTGGGCTTGCAATCCCTTGGGTAGCCAGGTTTCCCATAGTTTTTTGGCCACGTTTGCAGTTGCTTGCAAATGGACTCGAAGGGGTACAATTTCGCTGGGCTCGTCATCTTTGGGCTTTTTCGCCCATAGGGCTTGTTGTGTTGTGTGATTTATCATTTGTTTTTGCCTCCCCCTACAAAAAAACCGAAACCCGCCCCTAAGCACTTTTGCCGTCGAGAGGCAGGTTTCGATATAAAAGGTTTGTCAAAAATGACACCCTACCCCACAACACTACCCTTAGACACAATAAGGGGCGACTCAATAGTACCGGCTATCCGCATTCCGTCTTTTATCTCTACTTCTTTATCCACAATGGCGTGCTCTATAATGCAGCCGTCGCCTATTCTTGTGCCTTCCATTATTACGGCATTGTTTATCATGGAGTTTTCGCCGGTGTAGACCTTGCGGAAGATGATGCTGCGGTTGGCGTGGCCGTTTAGTATCGCGCCGCTGCCTACTAGCGTGTTTATAACTGTGGCACCGGCATTATACTTTGCGGGGGGCTCGTCTTTTGGCTTGGTCTTGATGTAGCCGGTGAATAAATTGCGCACGTCCCGGCGCAGGAAATCCATATTGCAATCAAAATAGCCGTGGATGCTGGTGAGGTTGCGCCAGTAGCCATCGAAGTGGTAGCCGTAGATGCGCAAACGCTTGCGGTATTTGGCAAAAAGATCGCGGACTAGGTCGTAGCGGCCTTCGGATACTATGGTCTCAACCAGCTCTATAAGCAAGGTACGCTTGATTACATATACCCCTATGCTTGCAAGGTCTGATTGGGGGTCTAGTGGTTTTTCTTCCATGTCTATCATGCGCTCGTGGGCGTCCAGTTCCATTACGCCGTATTGGCGGATGTCGTCGTTGTCTGGTATGCGGCGGTATGCGATTGTTATTTCGGCGTTTTTTCGCTCGTGATAGGCTATCATCTCGTTGTAGTCCATTTTGTAGACACAGTCACCGGAGGAAATTACAACGTATGGCTCGTAGCTTCGCTTTAGGAAGGTCAAGTTTTGGTGAATGGAGTCGGCGGTGCCGCGAAACCAAAAAGAACTGTCGCTGGACTGGTATGGCGAAAGCACAAAAAGCCCGCCATGCTTGCTGCCAAGATCCCACCACTTTGGCGAGGAAAGATGGTCGTGGAGAGAGCGGGAGTTGTACTGGGTTATTACCGCAACCTTGTTTATCTTTGAATTGGTCATATTGCTAAGCGGGAAGTCGATTGCCCTATAGCAGCTTCCAACGGGCATTGCCGACGAGGCTCTTAAGGCTGTTAGAGAGCCCAGGCGTTCGCTTTTTCCGCCTGCTAGTATCAAACCTACTGCTTTCATATTTCTAGGCCTCCTTTGTGACAGCGCAAACTACCATTCCTCATAAGGTGTAGTAAACCTTGAATGCTTGAAGGGTTGCATATCTTCGACAGCGCAACTACATCTAAATGCGGTACGGAGTAATTGATGATGGATTTGTTATGCACATGCATTTTTACTCCGCCCCCTTTATAGCCGGCTCACGAATGATACTTTGCCCGCTTTCCAGGCGGCCATCTGGGTAATCGTAAGGGTGTGTTTGGCCGTAGATTACGCAGTTTTTGCCTACGCTTACATTATCGGGTACCATGGTGTTTTCCCCTAGGACGGTTATACCTGTGTTATATAGCTTGGGCTTTACTTGGTTGGGGATATCTTCGCCTTCGCCGATTGTTACCCCTTCGCCTATAGAGCAGTGGGCGTCGGCTATTACCCGGTAGAGGCGTGTGTTTTTTGCTACATAGCAGTTTTCCATTAGAATCGAGTCCCTAACTTCGGCACCTTCTTCTATTATTACGCCGGGGCCTAGGACGGAGTTATACACATCGCCTATTACCTCGCAACCTTCTGAAAGAAGGGTCGCTTGTACTTGCGCCTTAGCACCTGTGTACATTGGGGGCTGATGGTCCGCATCGGTGTAGATTTTGTCGTATTCTTCGTATAGGTTAAACTGGGGCACGGTCTTTACTAAGTCCATATTGGCCATCCAGTAGGACTCTATTGTGCCAACGTCCATCCAGTATTCGCCGAATGGGTAGGCGTACATGTTTGCCCCTTCGGAAAGCAACATGGGAAGCACATGCATACCAAAGTCCGAGTCTGGGTGGATATGGCTGTCCCGCTCTAGGGCATCGCGAAGCACCGGCCAGCTAAAGATATAGATACCCATGTTGGCTAGGTTGCTTTTTGGGTTGGCTGGCTTTTCTTCAAACTCGTAGATGCGGCTGTCGCTTTTTACATTCATTAGGCCAAAGCGGCTTGCCTCGTCCCAGGATACTTCCAGGGCGGCAATTGATACGTCGCATTTTTTCTCTTTGTGAAAGTCCAGCATCTTGGCGTAGTTCATCTTGTAGATATGGTCGCCGGATAGGATTAGTACATAGTCGGGGTTGTAGCTCTCTATAAACTCTACGTTTTGATAGATGGCGTTGGCGGTACCGGTGTACCATTCCCCTTGGTCGCTTTTAAGGTGAGGGGCCAAAATGGTAACGCCGCCCAGACGCCTGTCAAGATCCCATGGTATGCCGATACCTATATGCTGGTTAAGCTTAAGGGGCTGATACTGAGTCATGACCCCTACTGTGTCCACGCCAGAGTTAATGCAGTTGGACATTGGAAAGTCGATTACCCGGTACTTGCCGCCAAAAGATACCGCGGGCTTTGCCTTTGTTGCGGTAAGCACCCCCAGACGGCTACCTTGGCCTCCGGCAAGAAGCATTGCGATCATTTCCTTTTTACGCATTAAATCACCTACCCCTTTTGTTAGGCGTTTCGATTTGAAATGGGCTGAGGACGAGCCAAAACGCGCGGCAGTTGGCGCGTTATTGGC
>Ga0123355_10008336_pt1 | contig 15664 bp, 14 predicted proteins | sample TergutEmb28metaG_3_FD_89872 | JGI IMG/M metagenome (GOLD analysis project Ga0123355, IMG submission 89872) | Embiratermes neotenicus P1 segment gut microbial communities from Petit-Saut dam, French Guiana - Emb289 P1 | ecosystem: Host-associated > Arthropoda: Insects > Digestive system > Gut ... | reverse complement strand
GATGAAATTATGACCATTTTCAAGCTCTTAAATACGTCTGCTTTAAAAGAACAATTACTTAGCTCTTAAGCTCTTGCATATTCTGCATTGATAGTATAGAACTTTCGATGCGGTTTATCCTGGATTAAGGGTAGTATTTATAGCAAAATAGCAAAAGTCTTAATTGGGTTGAAATAATTGGTATTTAAGACTTCCCCCCGGTACCAACAGGCTGTGGAGCTTGGAAAAAGTCTTAATTGGGTTGAAATAATTGGTGTTTAAGACTTCCCCCCAGTGCCAACAGGCTGTGGAGCTTGAGAAAAAGTCTTAAACGACTGAAATAATTGTCATTTACGACTTTTTGTCACTACAACCGGGTCTGGAGCTTGAAAAAAAGTCTTAAACAACGGATTTTCCGTTGAATTAAGACTTTTGCTTAGGGTTGCCATTTCGCTACAGCCCTGTTCTTTTACGATATGAGGTAGGCCTTCACTAGACACTGAACAGATTTTCGGGATTTACTAAATTTCACCATAAACCAAATCTTGACTACTTTGGTAAGCACATTCTGTTGGTGTTATTCCCAACTCTTTTGCCTTTGTTAAATTTTTCCACGTTTGTGTTGGCAAAATGGCTTCAACTTTTTTCATTAAGTCATCGATTGTCTGGTTGAATCCGTGTGTGTACTCCTCCGAAGCTGCTAAAACTCCAGCGGCGTTATGCCACCATTCTGTTTGGAAGAGAATTCCTCTTTCAGCTAATAACTTAGCTAAACGGATTTCCTCTGTTTGGTTGGTCGCACGTAATTGGTTGTTTGCTGCACCGAAAACGTATTTGAATTTAATTTTGGCAATTTCTTCATCACCTAAAATGCCACCCATGGCACAAGGTGCAAAAATATCGGCTTCGACGTCTAGAATTTCATCTAAACTGACGGCGATCACTTCACAACTCGGATGTTCTTTAATGAACTGCTGTACACGTTCTTCGCTGAGGTCTGTTACGTAAAGCGTTGTTTTTTCACTGGCTAAATAACTAGCCATATTGTATCCCACAGCACCAAGCCCTTGAACAGCGACTGACATTCCATCAAGGCTTTCAGAACCTGTCTGAGACTTAACGGCTTGTTTCAACGCTAAATAGGCACCATACGCTGTTGGAATAGCAGTATCTCCTAAAGCTGAACCAGGTCCACCAACATATTGCATAGTGAAGTTCTCATTCATTACTTTAACCATCGTTTTCGGGAAGCTCATATCAGGACCTGTCAAGCATCTAGTAGTGTCACAAGCGTAAGCTAAAAAGCCCATCATTTCCATATTATCAATATCAAGGTCTCCCATTTGAATCGTTGTTTTACAACCGCCAAAAGGAATATCGACGGCAATATTTTTAAACGTCATGGCGCGACTTAAGTTTAAAGCGTCAATAATAACGTCTAATTCTGCTTTATCTAGCCCATGGCGACGAGTGGCTCCGGCATAGGTTGCATGACTTTTATTATTTAGTCCACGGATATTGCTATGGATTCCACAAACAAAGCGAATATTTAACTTATTATGGAATAAGAAGTCAATTCCAAAGTGCTTGCCTTGACGAATTAAATCTTGAATTTTACGATAGTGACTGGTCACGCCATGTGTCTCGAACATGGCTTCAACTTCTGATGTATTCAAATGCCGACCAGAATCAGTTTGGATGCTTCCAACTGTAAATGCTTTATTATACTTCGAGAAATCTGCATCAGCTTCCCATTCTTTTGCAGCAAGGGCATTAAATTGGTTGCTTCGAAAATTATACCTGAGCTTTAATGTTGTTAAATTTTCTTTCTTAAGCACTTCAAATAAACTATTCATAATTTGTTTTCTCTCCTTAATTTTAATCTTAAAAACCTATACGTTTTATACACTAATCCCCATATAAGTTGTATTTTAGAAGTGGACGTTTTTTTGTCCACTTCTAAAATACAACACTGTAAGGCGAAAGCCGCGCGCCAGTGAAACTTATCACTTTCAGTGATATTAGTTGAACCAGTGCCTAGAGGTGCAAGATTGAGTGATTAGTTTTTTTGCAATGACCTAAATGAGCTTAAGCGAGGTCTCAATCTGATCACCGAAAGGGTAACCCTAGGCAATAAGCACTAACAATAATATCTACCCCAACACTTTGTAAAAGCCAACTTTATCAAGAATAGGAATCACAACTTTTCTCACATATGGGATAAGTTTGCCAATCATAATAGCAGAAATAACTGTTCCTTCACGTACTCCGTGAATACCATCCATAAATATCAGTGTCGTAGCAATGGCTGCTGTTACTAGTATACAATCCATTATAATTTTAATCTTATGAAACGTATATTTTGGTAATTTTTCCACAACTGCTAATACTACACCTTCTGATGGTAAGCTAATCAGTTTTGCTTCTAAATAAACACTAAGTCCCATTGCAATGAGGACCATACTAATAGCTAACATGACTAGTTGCCCAAAATAAGTTGGAATACTGAATTCGCCAACTAGAAATATGGTTACATCTAAAAAATAGCCAAATAGTAAAGAAAAAATGATTTGTGTAACATTAATCCATTTGAAATCTTTTCCTAGCAAGAAAATTTGGAATAGAATACAAGATACGAAAAATAAACTTACACTTAATCCTACTCCGATACCACTTGCTAAATGGACAGCAAAGGGTAAGGCATTAACTGGCGAGATGCCTAAATTGGAATTAATCGCAAATGGTACACCTAAAGCTAGTATGAACAAGCCTAGTACATAAATACAGACTTGTGTCAAAAAACGTTTTTTATTCATATGTTCTACATCTCTTTCGCTTCTTCCAAGCCGTTTAAAATTCTCAAGCAACCTGCTGCTAATGCTTCTAGCTCATACTCACCGGGCATGATCTCTACTGGTGCAATAAAGCCAACTCGCTTCTTTATTTCATCTCCTGCAAACTTAGAATGCATCATGCCGCCTGTTAGAATGATCGCATCGCAGTTGCCATTTACGGCAACAGCCATACTAGCAATGGATTTAGAAACACCATAACACATTGCGCTTATAACAAGCTCAGCTTTTTTATCGCCGCGCTGGCTCATTTCCTCAGCCTCTTTTAGACTTGCTGTGCCAAGATGTGCTTTGAGACCACCGCCACCACGGATACTTTTTTGAGCTTCTTTTTTGGTTAGATTATTGTCGTAGCAAAAATCAACAAAATCCATTAGAGGTGCTACTCCAGAACGTTCAGAAGAAAATGGACCTAAATCATCGCCAATAGAGTCTACTAATTTACCTTTCTCGTACGTAGATAAAGAGACACCACCACCTAAATGGGCGATAACTAAGTTTAAATCCTCAAATTTTTTATTAATCTTCTTAGCATACTGTATTGACTGTGCCCGAGAGTTAAGGACATGAGACAAGCTTCGTCGTTGAATCTGCGGGAATCCTGTAATTTTGGCGATCTCAGGTAAGATTCCAGCTGAAACCGCATCATATATAAATGCGTCACAACCAGCTTCCTTAGCCATAAGGTCTGCTAAAATCGCACCTAAATTAGAAGCATGTGCCGCAATTCCCACTTCATTTGTCAGAATATCTACCATTTTCTTATTAACTTTATAGCCTCCAGCCTCTATTGGGGGCAAAAGTCCGCCGATGCCAACCACTCCAGCAAAAGCTTGCGGGTTAATTTGATGTTCTTCCAAACTCTCTAAAACAAGCTTTAACCTAAAATCCTTTTGGCTAGAGATTGTCGGAAACTCTTGTATCTTTGCGTGGTCATGTTCGATCGTTTTTGTAAAGACTGGCTCTTCACCTTTGAAAACACCTACCTTGGTAGAGGTAGAACCTGGGTTAATAACTAATACTAATTGATCCATATTTTTCTCCTTTCATCTTAGAGAAACCCTTGAGGCTCTGCCCAAGGGTTTAAATTTTATATTAAGTTCAATCCAACTTCTAAAGCTTTTTGGTTTATTTCGACAAACTTTGACTTAACCTCAGAAGCAATGATACTATTCCAGTCTATGTCTGTTAAACCCATCATTTTTACTGTTGCACCGAGTAGTACGATGTTAAGAACTTTAGGATTGCCTAGTTTCATCGCTTCATCAAAAGCATTTATAACCATGGCATCCTTAGATTTTTCCAGTATCTCTGGTAATATTTGATCAGAGTAATCGGCCATACCAGATACAACTGGCATTGGCTTGATTTCGTAGTCATTTAAAACTACTTTGCCTTCTGGACGTAGATACTCTAACCATCTTAGAGCTTCCATTTTTTCAAATGAAACGAGTATGTCTGCACCGCCTTTTTCGATAACTGGAGAAAAAACTTTATCTCCGTAGCGAACCTGGCTAGAAACAGAACCCCCACGCTGGCTCATGCCATGAATCTCACTCATTTTGACATCGTAACCAGCTTGCATTAATCCTAGGGTTAACAGCTTACTTGCAAGGATTGTCCCTTGACCACCAACACCAACTAAAAGTATGCTTTTTATCATTTTACTTACCCTCCTGTACAATTGCATCTTTAGGACAGATTTGTGCACAAACATCACAACCTACACACTGTGGTCTGTCGATTACTGCTTTGTTTGTTCCTTTGTCCATAGAAATTGCAGGACATCCACATTTAATACATAGCTTACAAGAAATACACTTATCTGCTATTATCTCGTATTTTTTAGTAAATGGGTTATTAAATTCCCCTAGTTCTTCTTCATCCATATTTTTTAGTACACATGGCCATACTGTTATTATAACTGAAGCTTCATCTAATGCCATGGCATCCTTTAGAGCTTTTTTCATAGCAGTTAGATCATTGGGATTTATTACAAAGATATGCTTAAATCCGATGGCCTTAACGATGTCGACAATATCCATCACCTTAGCTTTGGCACCACCTAACAACTTACCAGAGCCAGGGTTTTCTTGCTGACCTGTCATACCTGTTATGCGGTTATCTAGAATAACACTAATTGCTTTACTGTCGTTGTAGTAGATTTCCATGAGAGAGTTAATACCAGTATGGAAGAATGTACTATCACCAAGAACACCAATAGCACGTGTGCTTTGACCAGATATATCAAATGCTTTTTGCATACCATGTGCAATAGAGAATGCGCCTCCCATAACGACACATGTATCCATAGCATTGTAAGGAGGAGCAAATCCTAGAGTGTAACATCCGATATCACCTGAGATAGCTACGTCTTTCATTTTTGCAAGCTCGTAGAAGAAGCCACGGTGAGGACATCCAGCACATAATGTAGGTGGTCTACCAACAACAATACTGTCATCGTATTGGATGCTTGGGAGTTCTTCACCGTGAAGTGCCATACGCAGAACATCCGCTGTCATTTCTCCGTAAGCTGGAAATACATCTTTACCTTTAACTGCAAAGCCTTGAGACTTAATCCAGTTTTCTAAGTATGGGTCATTTTCTTCGATAACATAAACCTCATCTACTGTTTCGTAGAACTTAGCTAACAATTTGTCTGGTAGTGGGTTTGTAAAGCCTAGCTTTAGGTAAGCTGCATCATCACCAAACACCTCTCTTGCAAAGTTGTAACACATACCAGATACTACTACACCTATTTTTTTGCCGTTTTTGCTTGGCACAATACGATTCCAAGGAGTTGTTTCTGTAAACTCTTTTAATTTGTTCATCCGGTCTTCTACAACCACACGACGATCTCTTGCCATAGCAGGAACCATTAAGTATTTTGCAGGATTTTTTTCGTATTTCTTATCGGCTATATCTTGTCTTGGACCACAGTCAACAATACTTTTAGAGTGACATATACGAGTAGTTACACGCATTAAAACTGGTGAATCATAAGCCTCAGATAACTCGTAACCTGCTATCATCATATCTTTAGCTTCTTGACTGTCAGATGGCTCATACATTGGTAGTTTTGCCGAAACTGCATACCATCTGTTATCTTGCTCATTCTGGCTAGAATGCTGACCTGGCTCATCGGCTGTAATTAAAACCATACCGCCATTTACCCCAGTGTATGAAAATGTGAATAATGGGTCTGCCGCTACGTTTACACCAACATGCTTCATAGCACATAGGCTTCGGACACCACCAATTGATGCACCAATAGCCGCCTCCAAAGAAACTTTCTCGTTAGGAGCCCACTCACCTTTCATATCTTTTTCAAAGTGTACAAAGTTTGCTAAAATCTCAGAACTTGGTGTACCAGGGTATGCAGATGCAAACTTAACACCAGCTTCCCAAGCACCCTGGACAATTGCTTCATTACCTGTCAAAAGGTTCTTCATAATACTTAATTCCTCCTAAATAAAAATATTTAACATACTAAAAACACGAAAACTTTCCAAACGTTTGAAAACCTTTTCGACCACCAGATGATATTATAACTTTTTTTTTAAATTAAGTCAATCCTTTTCTGTCAGATATTGTATCGATACTGACGGTTTGGTGTACTAGATATTACATTTTGTGGCGCTACTTATGAGCCGGTGCACTAGTGGCTTGTGTCATCTAAACCTGTACAAAAATCCCCAGTAGGGAAAAACAATTCGTGGGGATTTCAACCTTTGGCTTCTATTCGGTAAAAAGGTTGATGAACCACCAGTTTTTCAAGTAATCATTTGGTGCTCAACAACCTTTTTGGCTGTTTTTCGGCAAAAAGGTTGATGAACCACCAGTTTTTCAAGTGAAAATTTGGTATTCAACAACCTTTTCAGCTGTTTTTCAGCAAAAAGGTTGATGAACCCCCAGTTTTTCAAGTGATAATTTGGTACTCATCAACCTTTTAGGCTGTTTTTCGGCAAAAAGGTTGATGAACCACCAGTTTTTCAAGTAATCATTTAATACTCAACAACCTTTTAGGCTGTTTTTCAGCAAAAAGGTTGATGGCGGTTTACCTTAGATATTTCGTTATTACAAATCCGTATATTTTGTGGAGCTCGCCAGTATAACTCCTTTTTTTGTAAATTCGACTTGCTGCTTTTGTAAATTCGACTTGCTGTTGGAGTAATAGATTTAAAATTAATCAAAGATTGATCTAAAATTGCTCAAAGATGGTTTTAGTTAGTTGAAGAATAATTAGTTTTGTGGTATCATTAAAAACGATGTAAATTGGGACTTTAGGGTGTGAAGAAAATGGATATGTGGATATTTGTTGTTGCTGGAGCCGTCGTAGTTTTTATTTTTCTTGCTTATTTGATAATGGGGCGGCTAAAAAAGGATACTTATCGTAATGCAATTGATGAATTGGAAATTCAGAAATATGAACTTTCCAACAAACCAGTTATGTTTGAATTAGCAAAATTAAAGAGTGTTCGTAAAAGTGAGCGGATTATTAAGTTAGTTGCTGAATGGGAAAAACGTTGGCAAGATCTTGAAGAACAGCTTTCTACCATCGAGGACAATATTGCTTATGCAGAAGAAAGCATTTCATCAGGTGAGTTTGATAAGGCAGATGAGATTGTTGATGCAACTCAAAATGATATGAATGAACTTTTTGAGAAAGTTGATGCGCTCCTTGCTGAAATTGAAAATTTGAAATCATCTGAACTCCGAAATCGTGATGGTATTGTTAAGTTACGTGAATTATCGGCTAGCTTAAATGAAAAATATAAAAAAGATAAGCCAACTTATTCAGATCTTAGCGTCCAAATAGAGAGAACTTTTAAGGAAGTCGAAAATCTTTTTTCTAAATTTGATTCACATATGGAAGCATCTAATTATGACTTAGCGGATGAAATTGGTGACCAAGTACAAGATAAGCTCAATTTAGTAAAGAAGGCATTTGAAAAAGTTCCATTATACCACGAAAGTATTGAAATTGATATTAACCCAATGCTAGATGGAATCTTAGATAGCAATAGTGCTATGGTAGAAGATGGTATGTTCTTAGGTCACTTAAAAGTTGAACCAACACTTATGAATTTCAAAAGAGATTTAGACCGTATACCAGAGTTGTTGCGAAAATTTGAATTCACAGAAATTGAGAGGTTATTAGTCGAAATTCCAAGTGAGGCTAAGAAGCTACGCGATGCTATGAAGCATGAAATTGATGTGAAGGAAACATTCGAACAGGATTTAGCGCAACTTAAAATAGATTCTGTTTTTGTGGTTAAAGAATGTGACTCTTTAAATCAGCGCTACGATGCGATTAAAGAAAGTTGTTTGATGCGAAGTGATGATGATGACAATTTCAAAGCATTATCTCATGAAGTTGGTATTGTAAATATTGGCGTGAATAATCTAATATCAGAAATTGAAGTGAGAGATAAGGCTATTTCTAATATGCACACTTCTGTACTTAGTTATCTAACCCAGCTAGGTGAGATTGCTGAACAACTTAGAATTTTTGACGAAGAGATTGCTGCACTTTATGAGGGTTCTAAAGATGTTAAAGGGCAAGCGATTCAATTGTTGCACGATGTTAATAAGCTGAAAGCTGATTTTGAAAAAGCGTCATTTGATAAAAATGTTTCACGATTTAAAATGATTCTTGATAAAGCTGATAATCAAATCGCGGTGCTGTTGGAAGAAACAAGTAAGATTCCGATTGATGTTACTAGTGTTAAATCAAGTTTGAAAATAACGACTGAGGTAGTTACTAAAGCGAAAAAAGAAATAGCCCTCTCCCTTGAACAATTGAAAATGGCAGAACGTTTACTTGTTTACGGCAATCGATATATTGAGCGTGAAGGCATGTATTTAATGGATTTAACGATTGCTGAGGATCAGTTTCATCAAGGATATTATGAAAATGTAATTGATAAAATGTACAAAATCTTATCAGATATAGAAGGGAACTCGTTTTTCAAAGTTTTTGAAAATTTGAAAAAGGAACTGGAATGTTCAGTGATTTAAACTTTTCAAAAGAAGGTTTTGGCATAGCCCAGAACCTTCTTTTGAACGTACAATATATTAGAGGTTAGAGATTGGAGGTAAGAAGTTGGAGAAGATATAAAAATTTTTTTCTAACATCTAACCGCATATTAAAGGTAAGAGATTGAAAGTTGGAAGTTGGAGAAGAGTTGGAAATTCTTTTTTCAACCGCTAACCTCTAGAAAACTGAGGATAGAAGTTGGAGATTAGAACCAGAGGAAAGAAATGTTTTCTCTACTTTCTAACCTCCTACTTCTAACTTCTAGAACGGGGGCTTAATAATGGTTTATTTAGATAATAGTGCAACAACGAAAGTTGATAAGGAAGTAATGGATACTTATGTGCGTGTTAATGAAAGTTTTTGGGGTAATGCAAGTTCTTTGCATAACTTTGGTGCATTAGCAGAGCAAGTTTTGATTAAATCAAGTCGCCAAATTTTAGACTTGTTACATGGAAATGATCACCAGATCATATTCACAAGTGGAGCGACAGAAAGTAATAATTTAGCAATTAAAGGGTTAGCAGCAAACAATTTAAGAGGGCATATAATTACTACTAAAGTTGAGCACCCATCAGTGCAAGAGGTTTGCTTAGAATTAGAAAAGAAAGGATTACGGGTTAGTTACCTTGATGTAGCGCAGCCTGCTAGCGATATTGTGCGTCAGTTGGACTCATTGATTACTAAGGATACCTTTTTAGTTAGTTGCATGCATGTTAATAGTGAAATGGGCTTGGTATTACCAATTGAGGAGATGGGCGAGGTCATTAGCAAATATCCTCGTGTGAAATTTCATGTTGACGCTGTGCAAAGTATTGGTAAATTGCCAGTGAATATAAAACTTGCAAAAATTGACCTGCTATCAGCATCGGCACACAAGATTCATGGGATAAAGGGAATCGGTTGTTTGATTGTGCGTCGTGGGATGCAACTAGAACCGCTAATAACCGGAGGCAATCAGATGGGTGGCATGCGCTCAGGCACGATTAATGTTACAGGTGTTGCCTCGTTTGCCAAAGCGGTACGGCTCGTTAGCGAGGGACAAGAAGGGAGCTTCACTCGTATTACGGAGTTGTTTGATTACACGCTTAAGCAGCTTGGAGAAATTCCTAGAGTGCAGGTGAATAGTAAGTTTGAAGTACAGTCACCGTATATTGTAAACTTTTGTGTTTCCGGTATACGAGCAGAAACGATGGTGCATGCGCTTGCGGAACATGAGGTTTATATTTCAGCGAAGTCAGCATGTTCTTCAAAATCAAAGCAGGCGTCTTATGTGTTGTTGGCTTTGGGATTTGATGAAAAGACAGCGACGGAGAGTTTACGTGTGAGCTTTGCCCATGATAGTACAGCCAGCGATGTTGATAAGTTTTTAGAAGCATTGAGGATTGAGATAACGAGATTGAGATAGTTGAAAATTACGGAAGAGCTTACGCCAAAAGTGAGTCCCTCACTTTTGGACATTCCGCTATTTTTCAGGGATTCTAAATCACTAGAATCGATTGTACAACTAATGGAATCACTTACTTTTTGTCTATTTTACTTATTTTGAGGTGTTCGAAAGGCGCGGAAGCGCTTAAACAGCAATATTGAGTCCCTCATTTTTGGCTGTTTGCCAATTTTGAGGGATTCTAAAACTCTAGAACTGATTGTACAATAATATTGAGTCCCTCACTTTCGTGATTTTTGCTGGTTTTTAGGGACTCGAAAACCAAGGGAGCGCTCACATTAAAAGTGAGTCCCTCACTTTCGTCAATTTCGCCACTTTCAAGGGACTCACAAACCGCAGAAGCGCTCACACCACAACCGCAGTCCCTCACTTTCGTCAATTTCCCCACTTTCAAGGGACTCACAAACCACAAAAGCGCTCATACTAAGAAGTGGATAGAAAAACTAATACGGAATTAAACCTAAACTCGTTTCGTCAAAAAACCGCCATCCAGTATCACATAACCGCAGAATGCAGCGATATTCAAAGAGAAAATAAAACAAGTAGATGAGGTAATAATTATGGTGTACGATAGAATATTAGTCAGATATGGTGAATTGTCAATTAAAGGAAAAAACAGGAAATATTTCAAAGACACTCTTCATCGAACAATTCGCTTTAAGCTGAGGACATTTACAGACTTGACTTTTGAAGTTACCCGCGACCGCTTTTATATTATTTTAAATGGCGTGAGTGCGACTGCGGTATCGGATCAGCTAAACGAAGTTTTTGGTATCCAATCGTATAGTTTAGCGGCAAAAACGGAAAACAATATTGACGCGATTAAAAAGTTAGCACTATCTGTTATAAATGAGCAATATCAAGAACCAACAACTTTTAAGGTTGAGACAAAACGTGCAGATAAATCTTTTTTCATGCAATCAGGGGAAATCGCCCGGGCTGTCGGTGGCCATCTATTAGCAAATACAAACAATCTGAAAGTTGATGTCCATCGTCCAGATATGATTTTAAATATCGAGGTTCGCCGTGAGGGATCATTTGTAATGGCAGGAGCTATCAAAGGATTAGGTGGACTCCCAGTTGGCTCAGCTGGGAAGGGATTATTAATGATTTCTGGTGGGATCGACTCACCAGTAGCAGGATATCTGTTGCAAAAACGTGGGGTTGAAATCGAAGCCATCCACTTTGCATCTCCTCCTTATACTTCCGACAGATCACTTGAGAAAGTCATTAGCTTATTAACGAAGGTAGCAATCTATGGGGCAAAAGAAGAGATTAAATTACATATCGTTCCCTTTACCAAATTACAAGAAGAAATCCATAGACATATGCCTAACTCTTATGAAATGACAATTATGCGCCGTATGATGTACCTAATAGCAGAAGGCGTTGCGAAAAATAATAAGATTATGGTTCTTGCAAATGGCGAAAGTTTAGGTCAAGTTGCATCGCAAACTTTGGCTAGTATGAACGCGATCAACGCTGTTACATCGATGCCGATTATTAGACCTGTTGCAACTTATGATAAACTGGAAATAATTGAAATTGCGCAAAAGATTGATACGTATGAAATATCGATTTTGCCATTTGAAGATTGCTGTACTATTTTTGTACCTAAAAATCCTGCGACGAACCCGACTCAGGAACTATGTGAGAAGTATGAAACGAGATTTAATTTCAGTGATTTAATTGCTGATTGCATCGAAAAAGTTGAAACTCGGATTATTTCAACTTGTGATGCAGAAAAAATAATTGACAATAAATGCTCTAAAATTGATGAATTATTGTAATTACTAAATTGCGATTGGGACTAAAATAACGTCAATGCTTTAAAGTCATAAAAGCTTGATTTTATTTTTTTGGTAAAAAAAACCAGAAACAGAGCTAGTCCAAGAGAAAATCTCAAAAAAGCCTATAAAAAAATGTCAAAAATTGTTGAAAGTTATCTTTTATGATTGAATTGTGGATTAATTTGCGTTATAATCTTTATATTAAAATAATCATTGAGGGTGTTTAGATATTTCCAGCATCCCATCGAGAGTACAAATCAATCAAAGGGGTATGAAGACATGGCTTATACACTACTCGCAATAGACCCAAATAAACGAACGCTAGATGATTTCGAATATTTGACAAATAAAGTTCGTGATGACATCAATGTTATTAAATCAAGGACACTCCAAGAAGGATTCAATATCCTCAATAAAGAACCGATAGATGTTCTTGTTGTTAACACGACATTTGAAAGCGAAAAAGACGGTTATAAAGCTGTTCTTGATTTGCGTAGAACGTTACATAGATATTTGCCTATTATATTCTATAGCGACATCAGAGAACTAGCATTCTGTCTAAACGTATTTAAAGAAACCAATTGCATTGACTATCTTACGAGCCCTCTTAACCCGACGAAATTCGAGGAAGCACTTGTGGTAGCTTTAAATTGGGCTGAGAGATTGAAACATGATTTTTTCACCATCATTCAAGGGAAAAGTTTTGTTCCAATTAGTGGTAGTACTTTTTTGTATGCGGAGATTCGAAAAAATGAAGATAAAATCGACGTTTACGAATACGATTCTTTTACTGGCAGAAAATCAGGTGTATGTCTAACAAATATGACTGTGACCAAATTTCTTAAAGCAGCAAACCATACAAAGTTTATTGCTGAGTGTTATCGAGGGGTTGTTGTAAATAAGAAGATGATTGTTGGTTATGATGGAGAAAACTTGATTTTGAAAGGGGATAACCTTGTCCCGTTAGGTGGTAAGTTCAAAGATGCACTTGTTGACTACATTAAAAAAATTTAAGTGAGGTTCCTACCAAATGTACTTAGTTAGTAGTGTTCTTGTAAATACAATGGATGCATTAATATTCTTCCTGTTGTCTCATACTTTTCTTAAACGAATTCCAATTTTTAATGTGAAGAGAATCTTGATTGGTCTCACATACGGTATTGCAATGGGGGCAATTGGTTATTTTTTTGAAGACTATTATCGAATTATTGCAATGCCTGTTGCACTTCTTATGATTTACTTAATGGTGAAGTTGTCATTTTCAAGTAATTTATTAGTTTACACTTTAGTATTCCTTTTCCAAGCAGTTCAGTTCCCCTTAGTACTCATATTGCAATTTACACAATTAGAAAGACAATTTATGTTTCTAATCGGGCAAAGTCTTATACTAGCCATTGTTTTTCTAGCTTATAAATTTTTTCCACTCAACAAAGTGTACCGTTTTATTGAAGAATATATCGAATTAAAGTTTTTAATTTTCTTTACAACCTTTTTTGCTTTTTCAGTTGTTTTCTATTGGGATTTTGAATATTCATGGTTATATATTTTATATTACGGTTTTATTTTAACTGCTATATTAATTGCTATTTATAGTGTTGGGTCAAAAATTGTTCATTTGCGATACAAGATACCACTCAAAAATCACAATGACTACCATATTGATCTTGGATTGATGGTAAAAGCTTACAAAGAAGAAAATCATCGTGAAATTGAAAGGCTGAATAGGATTAATGATGATGATAAATTCAAATTACAAACTGAAAATTTTCAAATAGGAAAAACGACAGAGAATATCATAACGTTTATTGAGAATAAGCAAAAGCTGCATAATCAGAGGGTTGAAATTCAACATAATATTGATTACGATAGTAACCACCCAGTTGCTGGTATAGAAGCCATTATTAAAATGTTAAGCATTTTACTTGATAATGCTATTGAAAGTGGAACAGATAAACTGGTCCTTGTTGAACTAACAGTAGCAGCAAGTTATATTCAACTTACGGTACGAAATGAGTTTGTACCATCTGATCCAGAAGAAATAAGTCGTATTTTTACTATTGACGGATATACAACGAAAAAGACAAATCAACGTGGATATGGATTAACAAACCTTCATTATGATGTGAAAAATTTGTGTGGGAAAATCATGGTGACATGTGACTATAGAAACCTAGGAAAAGTGAAATATCTTAATATCACGATTACCATTTAGGTGATATAAGCAGTTGATACACCTTTAATTTTTAAAATAAGTGCTTGACCCTGAGGTCAAACACTTATTTTTTAAACTTAGTTGGAAGTTGAGGTTCTCCAAACCAAAAAAGACTACGTATATTTTGAACTAGCATAGGAGCTGTAGCCAATAAAACAGAGGCAAATTTCCCCGTCAAGTTTTTCTTCACAAACATTTTATTAATCACCTTTCTTTCACAATAGAATTGCAGGATTAATTGTATCATATTTAGCTAAATTTTGCCATTTTTTTTGTAGCTTAATTGCGCTGTATAGGGGGATTAAAAATAATAAAGACTTACACTTTTAAGAATTTGGCGAGCCGCTGTTGTAGGGATTTTTTAAAAGAGTTATAATATAACGAATATGGGTAATTTAAAATTATTTTAGGGAAATAAATACAAGAAAGTGGGAGAGTGAAATGTCTTTATGGGTGTTAAATTTGAATGATAATAACGGAGCTCAAATGTGGATGATCATCATCTCGTTTTCAGTGATTTTTTTAGTAGTTGGCATTTGGCTAGGTTTTAAAATTTGGGAATTTATCAAGAGTAGAGAAGAAAGAATAGAGGAAAAATAGCAAAGGGTGATTTTGAGATGATGAATAGTACGGGAAATAAAATTAACTGTCAGAATAAGGTGATATTGAAGTTGATATTTTCAGTAGTGTTGTTTATAATAGGTGTTAGGATAAGTTATAAAATTCGAGGATTTGCACATGGAAGAGAAGATAGCGAGGGGTGGTTTTTAAGATGATAGTCAACGCAGCAAAGGCGATTAACTTTAGCGATAATAGGATACCACAGGATGGAGGAAATATTTTAAAAATGCCGAACTTACATACAAAACTAATGAATAAATTAGAACGTGAATTTGAACGATCAAATAAAGATTTATTGCTTGAAGATATTAAGGAATTTTTACTCGTTAGTGACTGGGATGATACGACCATTGAAATTTTGCTCAAAAGAGATGATTTACTACATGAATTTTTCATTGCAATTATGGATGATGACGAAATTAATGAGCTGTTTGAGAACAAAATTATGGCGTTGGCACAAAAGCGAACTAGAGGATTCGAAAGATATAGCTATAGCACTTAGAATTTGGATTAGGGACTGTAATTTAATTACAGTTCCTTAGTTGACAAGAAAAATAATAAAAGACTTAGCGCTGACACTAAGTCTTTTTTATAAGTTCTGATCTAAGGAACTGTAATTAAATAACTTGCCTACTTGCTAGAGAAAATTCCTCAACTCTTCGTCGCAACAAGCCTTATTTGCCCCAGCAAACCGCGTTTGTTGCTCCTTGATTTGAGAAATTTTCT
>Ga0123355_10008335_pt1 | contig 15666 bp, 7 predicted proteins | sample TergutEmb28metaG_3_FD_89872 | JGI IMG/M metagenome (GOLD analysis project Ga0123355, IMG submission 89872) | Embiratermes neotenicus P1 segment gut microbial communities from Petit-Saut dam, French Guiana - Emb289 P1 | ecosystem: Host-associated > Arthropoda: Insects > Digestive system > Gut ... | reverse complement strand
TTTTTTTCCCTGAAAATCATGACATGTGAGATAATTTCAAAAACTTTGGCAGAGTCAGACAGGCCATAGTTTGTGTTATGTAATATGGTGCAAAAAGTGTGTGATTTGCTTGCTGGGTAATTAAGAAAAGATACAGAGAGTAATAATATTGAAGACTTTCTTTTATATTTCATTACAGTTGCCCCAGATACAGTAGGTTGCAGGTTATTCTGTTCAGTTCATGAACTCCTTGTTGTGACATTACATTACATTCCTTTGCATTTACTGATTTTCTTCTTGTGACATACTTGATGCATAATTAAGAAAAATGGAAACAAGCACTTGTATTATTTAATATTTATTGTTTGTGTGTAGGTATATGAAATTTGGTATGTACATAGAGTTTGAATAGGCCTACAAATTGAAAATATCATATTGGTTGTAAGTCAAAAATTATAAAATGTTTGGATGAGCTGCAGCTTTCAGCAAACATGAAGTTGACATTTACATGTAAATAGTAAGTTCTGTGATGAAATGTAATAGCAGACCCCAGTCACTGTAATAGCATTCTGTAGTATATGTATAGTTGTGAACAGCAACATGCAATGTGACCCCCGTGGATTGAACAGTGTGCCCATCCGAGAAGAGTCCAGGGTACAGAGATTCAAACACGCATCAGTGTATACATTATACATGTGTGTTGCATCTGTTGAATTATAATTTTGTGCTTGTTTGTCATCTGATATATATGTGCTCTGTAGTCCACTCCTGTCAGCTTTATTTCACCACTGTAACAACATCTGATGAACAGCACACTTTGTGCAGTTTTCTCCATACCTCCATTACTTTCTCTGTGTTATGTCAAAATATTCTCACCTGTACCCTCTTCCCAGCCATCTTCAGTCCACTGTGATCTTTTAGAGTGTGAGACCAAGTTTCATACCCATACAGAACAGGAGATAAAATTATAGTTTTATATATTTTGGACTTTAAGTTTTAAAGACCAGAGTAAAAATAATAAGATTCTGAACTGATTTGTTGCTGGCATTTCTTGAATTTATCTGTTACTAATTTCTGTGTGAATGAAGTTTCTTCGTAGTGTCATTCCAAAATATTTGGACTGAGCCATATTTGTACGTATTTGTGAGCTGATGTATATTGTAATTATATTTATTACAAACATGGTCTCAGAAACTACAAGTCACTGGCACTGTGAAGATCACTGGTTTTAGGATGTGCTAAATTAGGTACTGTACTGTGGAGGAACCTGCTCTGTCCTTAGAAATGCTGTTACCTGTCTAGCAGACCGCATGATGTATCACAGGTGACAGTACTCTTCACAGTATGAAGGGTCTGGGTTTGTGTATGATACACACCCATAAGTAGTGTACAGCTGGTGAAGTTTTTTCATGTCTGTGTTGCAAGATTTTTGGAAGAAAATGAGAATATGAGAACAAGGAACCAAGTAACCAGGTTATTTTGGTGTTATACTTAAGTCTGATGAGTGTCTTTGAACTCTTATAAATACGTGCAAAGGTTCAAACCAAACTTAAGTAGGTGTATAGTTCAACGTTAGGATGTGCAAGAGAGCAAAATGCAAGCATCATAGTGAAGTGTAGTATACTGGAAATGAATAGAGAGTGTAGTGACAGTGGCTGCTGTGTTCAACTGTGAATGACTACGTTAGGAAATAAGTCTGTACCATCACCCACCCACCCACCCACGCACGTGCACGCACACACACACACACACACACACACACACACAAAAGAATCATTAAAATGTTGTAATGATGAATATGAACACCCATCTATTTTCTTGTGCACTGCTTTTGTAACAGATGGTCTAATACGTAAATAATTGGTTTGGAGGTGCAATAGCTTTTGAAAGTCTGTGATGGTTATAAATGGATATGTCATACTTGTAGCTGCAGTCATATCCGTAAGACTAGATGTGTGAACTGGCCATTTTATACAGACATGACTCTACTGAAACTTTGGGATGTAACTAATGCTCAGAAATTTTGTTGCAATAATGGGAAGTTCTGAAAAGTTTGAATGACAGTTGATGCAACTCCCTTAGGACTGCATTCTTCTTCAGTGTGACATGGTGTGTCATAGGTTGGTAGAGTCCAGTTGTAATCTTATGATACTGCACAAAGACCTGATTTGAGTTGCAGAACTTGTCCAGGGACTCTGTCATGTGGGTGTCAGGTTGGTTGGTTACTCTGGACTTCATTCTGTGCTTTCTCCTTTGTCCCCCACTCCTGTTATACACTAGGCTGCAATGTTTTTGTCTCACACACACATACACAAATGCAATGGTGCCATAAGACTACATTCAGACTTCACTAACAAATGGAGGAACCTGATGCCTGCATCTTAGTGATATAAAATACAGGCAGTAGATTAATCTGAAACATTATGACTTCTCAGATGATCACAGTCTTGTGATTTTTATGGCAATTGAATACCCTCTTACTTTGGTAGCTGGCGGACAGCTGCAGTGTTAGTGGAGTGTGAGGGGTGGTTTTATTTTAATCCAAGTTATTATCTTAAATATGAATGCTGTCGGCCATCATCGTCAGGCAGTCACCATGTAGTTGCTTGTCTATTTGTTGTTGGGAAGAAGAGGCATGTTTAGAAGCACAAGGACTTTGATCTTGTTTGAGAATGGAGGTTCTTACAGCATTGTTGCTTATAATTCAGGTCTTCTGGGATAGGGCGCCCTCTCATTTGAGAGTGATTCCGGATGTTGCAAAGAAATATAGAGAACTGCTCACCCAACAACACGGTGCCACTTGCACACTGAAGTTGTGTTTGGAAACAAAACAGAGACCAGACTAGAAGGATTCTGGTTGTCTGGAATGTTACACTGTTTAGCAAAAAGTTTAACATATTTTGACATACTGAAGGGAGGTAGCGTCTTCATCTTCAAGTGTTGGTAGGTCCTTGGTAGGCCTTCTAGGACCTACTAACCCTTGAAGATAAAGGCACTATGGTTTTTCAAAATGTTGAGGTATGTTAAGTTACCTGCTACACAATGTAACATCAGCACTTCTGAAGCCTTGAATCTGGCACATAAACTGGTCTTCGGGTGTATTTTCCTCTCTGTGTGTTTAGTTTACAACTGATCATGTATTATATTGATTTTATTTTTTTTTTATTTTTAAGAAAATTTTAAAATGTCTAATTATATTGAGTCATTTATGGCTGAATGCCACAGACTGACAAACCCTGCAGCCGCTCTGTCATGTTGGATATAGTGCAGTGTGTTCCTTTTATTGCTGACTGGAGCACTGCAGCTGTCAGAGGATGTCCTGGCAGATGCAGTCAACTGCATTGCTCCTACATGAGATGATAAAAGAAAGACTCTGTATATTCAGGTCTTGCACTGATGCATTGTATCACCATCTACTCCAAGAATCATATGTAAAGGAACACACAGCATCAAAGTTCACATATTTTTTAATACCCTTTAGTAAATTTCAAACATGATTTGATTAGTACAGACTGTCGTTAGGTACAGGTTGACAGGTGGTATTACTAGGTGTAAAGCCATGCCACTTGTTGATATGATGATTTTCATTGTTGATCAAAACATGTGGGAGATTTGTTAAAGGGTGTTAAAAAGTAATATGTGTACTGTGATGGTATTCACTTGTATATAATGTATTCAGGAGTTAGTTTTAGACATAGTTGCATATTTTGAAATTCATAAAGAACAGTTTCAGACTTTGTACTGTGACATGTTGAATGGCTCAGTCCGTTATTTCCTTTGGCTTCTGAACTTACAGGAAGCTACTGGGTACTTAACACTGTGATATTTGACTCAGGTCATTGAATTCAAAAATTAGATGTCAAACCTTAAATTGAAGAACATTAATGTGATGTCCAATTGAGATGTGCAGATACAAAATTCAGTCTGTTATTCTGAAGATAAAGGCCATGTGTTTCTTGAAGTTGAGGATTTGAGCCTTTTGGGATATGATGGTGTGTTACTGGTATGTTAGTGCCTGACATTATGAAGGATCCTGTCACTGTCATCGTGAAGGTGTAGCAGTCCGTGCAGAACAGCCATTGCAGCAAAATATTGGCTGTTTGTCATGCATTGCTTGCCGTTGAGGAAGAAGGCAACAAGATTGTTGGTGCTGTCACTCGGTGACACTGCATTACACCCCAGCAGCATTGCTGTGCGGACCTCAAACATTCCTTTGAAACATCCATATGTATGTGCCAAACAAAACAGTGTCACACTCCAAAACAATGTAGTAGTCTTAATACCACCTTCTGAAACTCAAATCACAAAATTTTTTTAAATCAGCAGTTATAGTATTCGTATGCATTTTATATTTGTCTGGGATTTAGTTATGGTGATGCTTAATAATATAACCAACTGCAATGTAGAAAGGTGGAGATTCTTTCAATAAAGCATTAAGCATAACCAGTGGTACTGATACACAGTCTACACATTTTTTCTCCTTACTTTCTACACTAAGAAATCATAATTTAGTATTTCTGTGCCTTATTTCTTTCCATCTGCTGTAGCAATATAAACTAACCATGGTAACTCGTTTTGGCACCATTGTACCAACCTTTTATAACTGGTTCTGTTGAATCATGTTGAAATCATGGGGCTGTTGAGTCAGCTTCCCCCACCCTTGTGCGATTGTGCATATCACTGTCACACTGTCACACTATCAGCTCCATCAATCTCTGTCTCTCATACAGTGATGTGGACTGCTTTGCTCTGTATGGAATGACACTGCTTCATTCATATCGTGTATTTTATGTATCCAGAAGGTGTTTGTCTTTTTATTGTAAATAAACTGTAATGCCTTTTGTGCTTTTTGGTTTTCTTGTAAATTATTATTACTGATATTGCATAAGTTCTTGGAACCTAATAGGCATTTTATATTGGAGATAGATTCCCATGTTTGTGATGGTTTAATTAGCCCAGATTAATCACCAAATTTAAGACTATCCTGTATGCTTAATTTTTGCATTAGCACCATTTGAGATATCCTGTTAGAGTCACCACTTTATGTTAATGTGCTGTGAGCACAGTGCTGAGTGCTGCACATGATCAAGCACTGTGCAAGGCAAATGTTTGATCTGTGATATGTGGGCCAGTACAGTACAGCAGTACAGCATGTGTGTGACTCATTGTTGCAGCAGTGATTGTGTCAGATTGTGAGGGCTATTGCAGTGAATGGTGCGTTCAGAATTGGCATTTGTTGTGCTGACGGATATGGCTGTTCTCAAGGAACTCTTTGTGTCTAATACTGTTTGTAATAAAGTACAACTTTGATGTTATTAAGTTGTGTGGCAGCCGGTACAGAAATTCAGAGGTTTTGAATACAACATTAAACGTAACTACTGCCATCATTATATCCCTTTGTCAATTTTGAAGCAGTCTGAAAACTGACTGAAGCCCAGAGTAAGTAAATGATCAAATAATGTAGGTATATTATATTCATTCATAACAGTGCTATGCTGTGATGATTATATTTTTTCACTTTGCTGCCTTGAACAGATTTCAGACTGTCATTGTGGTACAAGGCTTACTGGAACTGAGAGCTGCAGTTGGTACAGTAGCTGCATCATTTTGTGTAACTGAACAAACATGCGTGTTGTTCTACATTCCATGGAATCCATAATTCAGTCAATGACAGTAGGATGTGGAAGAAGTCAAAAGTACAAAATATTTCAAAACTAGTATAATTAAAAAAATTACAAGGATTAAGTAAAATATTTAAATGATGGACCAGTTGCTTTATATACAGCAGTTAATAAGATGGTGAGTTATTTTAAACATTAGAAATGTATCTGTCAGTGGAGGGTCTTTAACAGTTTGGAAATTGATGCAGTAATGTCTTACTATTTTCAATGTGGAAATATGTAATTTTTTTGTGTGCCACACAATGTTTTGTTAGGGAAGTCCAGAATATTTACGTGAGAAGAATCCTGGTGATTGGTAGCGGACAGCAAACCCAGTGGTTGTTAACTGGTCATTATGTCAAGATGGAGGAGGGGAGGGTGGGTTGGGGATATGAGTCTAAAATGGCTGTAGCTCCAGGAGTTATGTGTCTGGGAGGTGTTGGCAGAGCCAGTGTTTGCTCCTGGTATGTTACGCTGTGTAGGAAGTAATGTAATGTATCTTGTAATTTTGAGTGGCTGAGCATGTTCATCTTCAGGGGTTGATAGGTCATTTCATATATGTCGACCTTGATAGACAGGCATTCAATGGAAATGTGGAAAGTGGACGTCCTAAGTTATTCATTTCAGTGCACTGTTCTGAAGATTCACAACAAATAATGAAATTCATAGCTTGGCCGCAGACATTCTCTTGTGAGATTGGCCTTTAATTGCAACATTCCAACATTTGGCTGTAGCTTGAAGGTGATGCAGTGACTGAGAGGTGTGCAGTGTTATGTGAAGTATTTTATTTGCTCTGGACTTCGGTCTTGTGCTGAGGTAGCATTTTGTTGACTGAATGGTAGAACATAACTTAATCAGTGGTTAGGAAATGTTTTTGGTGCGTTCGCAAAATTTTGAAAGCAAATAGTAGCTTCATCATGTCTGTCTGTCTGTCCACATGGAATAACTTGGCTCCCACTGGATGGATTTTTATGAAATTTAGTATCTGAGTATTTTTAATAAATCTGTCAAGAAAAATCAAGTATCAGTATCTGATAAGTAACAGGTATTTCACATGAAGACCCGTGTACATTTATGATAATATCTTGCTGAATTATTCTCAGAATGAGAAATGTTTCAGACAGAAGTTGTAGAAGAAATCAAAGCACATATTTTATGTTCAGTAACTTTTTTCTGAAAATTGTGCCATTTGTGAGATAATGTGGGAAAATTTCATTGAACCAGACAGGTCACAGATGACATTATAATATGGTGCATGCACTTTGCATGCTGGGTAACTAAAGTAATGGACACACACTCAGAATGTGTAATAGTACTAATTGCTTTCCCACTGCAATAATGGTTATGCGAACGTACTTCAGTGTTGTGTTGATATGTACATTGCCTGCCTTGTTGGGTTCATGAGATTGTAATCATGTTGGGAAGTGTTTATTTTCCCCTCCCACAAGTGACTTATTGGACTCCACCCCCCAAATATTTTGTTTTTCTCTTGTAAAGGTGAGTGAAATGAAAACCTTAAAAAGTGTGAAAAATTTGGGGCCCTGCTGTTTGCAGCAGGAGGCACTGTGATCAAGTTCGCCATTCACCTGGGCACTCTGTGAATGTGCTTTTCTGTTGAAAATTATGTAGCTGTGCCAGATGTATCTGCACTAAAGTAGCGGTTAAAAGAATTTATAAGGTTTCCATTTGACAAGCCTGTGTAGCTTGTAGGTCAGAAGAAATTTCTTATGTAATATAGTAGTGGTATGAGTACCAGATATGTAATAATATATAGTCTGTTGTGTTGTTAGCATGTGGGTGGTACTCTCAATCACGTGCGTGCGCATGCACGCACGCACGCACACACACACACTAATAACTCAGATTTTTGTGTACAATCTTCTTCAAGAACTTCATGTTAAAAATACAGTGTCATAGCTTACTTTGAAAGCTATGCTTGTTGTAATGTTTAGTATAAAAAATCTGTTTATAAAGAGAAATATTAATTTAATATCCTTGTAGTACAATATTAATATAAATATATACATATATTTAATTGGGATGCACAACTGAAAGACAATGAAAATGTCATAATTATATATTTTCTGTACACATGTAATGGTTAAGCTGTTAACTCTGTAGCTCATTTTAAGTTTTTATTTGAATATTTACTCACACATTAACAGTGAAGTTTTTCAGTGTTTTTCAATTATTTATTTAATATGTGAATTGTCAGTAAAACATTGTTAAAATTTAATGTGCCATTAAAGGTATCATGGATTTTATGAAAAAGCAGATACTGTTATTCTATCTTGTGAACGACGCCAGGAACAGTTGTTCACAAGAAGTATTTCCACAGCCTCACCTGGGTCATAAGTGACCTGAAGAGTTGGCTTTAAAGTATTTACATGTATGGCATATAAGCTGATATATGTTTTCACGAGGCATGAATGTAACAAGGTTACTGTTTACACACCACCTCATCACAGTCTTGTATGTTGGCGTTGGTGCTTGTAATGTGTACATATTGTTTAGAAAATATTAAAATGATTCTTTCTGTCACAACATACTGCAAGTTCTGCATATACAAGGACACTATCACAGTCCACATAATTCGTTTTGAATACCCATTAATTAATATGGCTGTATATTTCAGCTGAATACAACGGTATCCATTGGAGCTTAATGTTGCTGCTCCTTTTGGCACAGCTTTGCCATCATCATGTGAGTACGTAAAGTCAAATAATGCATTGTCCATTGTGTCTGCTGTGTGGTGTATAACTTAGATGTGTCTGGTGATAATATTCACAGTTCAATTTAGTTACATTGTGGGAACATCAGTGTCACAGTGGACACACAGTGTTGTGTTTGGAAAAACACTTTGTTCATTCAACCAAGATGTTTGTGATTGTGTTCATGGAAATTCTCAGTAGTGAGTAAATTTAATGTGTGTTAAACTGTATCAGCAGTGTTACTGAGGAAGATGAAGGTAGTATGAAGGTGTGTGCCTGTGCCAGACTGACAGATTGTGTGTTAAGAATATAATTGTAACATTAGTGCATTTGTTGATTTTATTGTGTGAATACTTTAAAAATTGGCTTCTCAAGAAATGGGGTGGGAGGGCATGGACTAGAAGATAGGGACAAGTGTTGTGGTTTTGTGAACATGGTAATGAACCTTTATGTCCCATAAAATGTATGGCGTTCTGTGACTAGCTGAGGAACTGTTGACTTCTCAAGAAGGTCTCTGCTGCATGGGGCAGGTAGTTCCATAATTTTATGATCATAAAAAGATTAAATATGTACATGAACTTCATATAAAGCCTACCAATTCATATACCCTTTTTTAAGATGATGCATTTTGTATTTTTGGTAATCCCAACCTATTATTTTACATCCACTGTGGAGATTGAAATGTCAATGCATAATGATTAATGAAATATTCATTGCTATTTACTTGCTTGTAAAGTGCCTCTTCCTGATTATCTGTACCAAGTGAATGATGTTAGAAAGTAAGTGAAGGTATTCAGTAATAATTATGTGTACTGTGATGGCGTTCTTATAGATGTATAAAATCAGTTTGTATCACGTCAGTTATTCTTTGTTTTATTTCCAAGATCAGACTTAAGACATTACTTGCTGAATGTTTATCTGGAACAGAGTGTGTGAAAAACAAGTGTTGTAGAGGAAAATGCAACAAATTTTTGTATGTCCAAGAGAGTTGCCTTGTTTCTTATCGTTAGTAATATTAAATAAAGCGTCCTTCCACCTTGGTAGGTCTACATGTATGATATTAAGTATTTAATGGAAATGTAATAGAATGTACTGCCACAGCTATTATTGTATTACACTTTAATATTTCCTTCAAGACAGATGTGAAGATACCAGGATTTATGCTATGTATACACTCTCCAACTTCTTAAATATTCTAGTATCTGCAGTGTAGTCTCAGTCCTGGTAAGTCATGACAGGGGACAGTTTTGGTGGTTTCAGTTTGCTGTGCACAGTACAAAGTTCAAAACATGACCAATTTCAAACAAACAAGGATGCTAAGTATGACACAAAAGTGATTAGTTGCTTATGGTTTTCTGTTCATTCATAATGGGACAAAAAAAAAAGTTGTCAGACCCTGTTTTAAGGGAATCAGATCTGTAACTGAAATGTTCAACCAACTTGTAGCTTGTATATCATGTATCTGCAAATAATTGTAATTCTTCAATACTTTTTGTTTTTATTTTTTCACATAACTGCAATGGCATCTGTGTTGTCACTGTACAAGCAGTGCTTCTTATTTGCATTGTGCATCCACCCCAATAATATTTCAAGTTGTAGGTCATTAACATATCCCGTGAAGTGTATAAGATTTGAGCTACTGTAGGACAGTAGTCTTCTGGGATGTGACACCAGGTAATTTGGTAAATAGGAACTTGCAGCAGCCCCCGTATTAAGGATGGAAGAGTATCAGTGAAAGTGAAGGTAGTGGATTGCTACCAGGATGTACATTGTCATGTGTTAATACTTCTACAAGATACCCTGGCACATGATTTCAACAGGACTGATACTTCTGCATTGTTTATAGTGTGCAGTAATACATATTTCTCTGGATGATGTTATATAACTTGAACAGTAACGTGAATTTGCAGTGTTCAGATCTCTTACTTGAAAATACTGACTTATAGAAAACATTCACTTTACCTACCATCTGCCCCTAATCTTGTAAGCGGTCTGTTTCCTTCAGGTTTCCTCTACTGAACCCCTGTGTGTATTCCCCCCCCATAGGCCCCAAACACCCTCTCGTGCCATTGGACTTCATCACCCAAACGTGTACAAATCAGGAAGTTCTTTGTTATGCAGCTTTCTTCAGCCTCCTGTCACTTTTTTGTCTGTGAAGAGAATGTGGGATTAAGTCACAATACATAGGTGACTAATAGATCCTCTAAAAATGTGACCGAGGTCAAATATTTGGCAGTCACACAAACAAATCAGAGTTAAATTAATGAAGGTATAAAGGGCAGTTGAAGTGGGTGGAATGCTTGCTACTTTACAATCCAAAATTTTTTGTCTTCCCTCTGTCATCTAGAAATTCAAAGATGAAAATATACAGAACCATAATTGTTAGGTAGGCTGATTTTGCTGAGGAGAATGTTTGGACCTGAGTGGGAGGAAGTGACAGGAGGATGGAGAAGAGTGTATAATGAGCAGCTTTATGATTTGTACAGATCATCACATAATACTGGGGTAATCAAACTGTGGAGGATGAGATTGGCGGGGCGTGTGGCATATGTTGGGGGAAGTGAAATATGTACCGGGTTTTGGTTGGGAAACCTGAAGGAAAGAGACAGCTTGGGAAACCTTGATATAGGTGGGAGGATGATATTAAAATGAATACTAAAGAAATAGGATTTGTATGGACTGAGTTAATCTGGCTTAGAATAGGAGCAAATGGCAGGCTTTGTGAACATGGCATTGTACCTTTGGGCTCCACAAAATTCAGGGAGGTTTGTGACTAGTCAGAAAACCATTAACTTCACAAAAGGAAGTGTGCTGCATTCAGTGATTTATATAATCTGAACCAAGCGGGCTGGCTTCGTGTCAGAAAGTGTAATTGGTTGTGGTAAAGTGAGTTCTCCGCAGAGTGCAATCTAGTGCTTCCTCTTTCAGTTGCCATTATCCTCTCCTTAAGATCACACTGTAGCTGCTTACATCATCATCCTCATTTTACCATCACTTCTTTCATTCCCTCTGTCTTGCATTCAGTAACATGTTTGAGAATGCAGTTCCTACACAAGATGTGACCCATCCAGTTAGCCTTCCATCTTCTTTTTTTTTTTGTGGGATATTCCTTTCCTTGCCTCTATGTCATACATTTTCATTGCCTACATGATCATTCTAACTGATGTCCATCCTTCTCCAGCGCCACTTTTCAAAACTTTCCAAAGTTTCACCATCACACAAAGCTATGTACCAAATTGATCACATTACCAGTTCCTTTCTTAAATTTAATTTCAGTTTGCTAGTGAAAAGAATTGAATGCTGCTTTTGCACTGGCAATGTTGGCTTTAATCCCATGTGAATGTAGTTCCTTAAAATATATACACCTTCCTCTGTGTTTCCAAATCTGTAGTTCATAATCATCATTCCACATCTGATCCACAGCACTTGAATAATCTGCAGTCACAGAATAACTTTGTTTCACTTATGTTCCACCCCGACTGTAAATTCGCCAGTGAGGTCTGTATCACTCTTCATCTGCACAGCTGTTTAAAATGACTGGGGTCTGTCAAGAAGCACTTAGTCAACAACAGAGCTCCCATACCAGAAGGCTTGAATGTTCAGCAATAGTGCTTTCAGACCCTCAGATCCTGTGGAATTGTAAATTGCTTAGGATTGGGGAGGAGCTGGATTTAGCTTAGTTAACAAGGCCTGCTAAGGTCAGTGGCAGAACTGCAGAAAGTGGCATTTGTGTAGCCCAGCACTTGTTATATGAACAGTGAGGCAGCTAGTAATACAGAGAATCTGATTCTTTTGACAGGAGTTTTTCACTGATCTCATTGTAGCAGACAGTTTTATACACTTTTTTTTGGAAGATAAATATATATGTGTAATTTATACAGCTGAAAAATGCATGTCACAGAGCAAGTCATCATAATGTACCACAATCGTCACTGCCTACCGTCACTGTGAAAATTTTCTTAGAATATATATATGTTCAAGTTTGTTAATGTGTTAAAGATAAAAGTAATATGTCTGCATCCAACAGTGTGTCTGTGCTGTGGTCTGAGCTGTTAAAGTATATTAATCCTAAACATTTCTGTGGATAGGTTAAAGTTCGATTGAAATGTTATGAACTCTTCAGCTGCAACATTAAATCATTTCTTTCATTAGCCCACATCTTAAATAAAATTTAATCTGTCCTAATTGTTGGCTAAAACACTGGCCAGCAAAGCCACATTATGTATGTCAGTTATGAAAATCATTATGGGAGGGGAACAATATAATATGAGCATGAGCAATTGTAGACTTACATTATGAGATATGAACTTGTGACCCACTCCACATACAAATGAATTCCACAAACACTTTAGGCAGCTACTTAAGTTCCAAAATAAAAACTGTTTAAATGACTGAATGTGCCTTTTTGAATCCTAAACACTGGTTGTCCCTACTTTCATGTGGTGTTAATCACAAAAGGATTTCATAGATCCAGCTAAACACAGTAATTCTAAAGTACAAAACCATTTTAATTGATATCTTTGCGTTGGTAATTTTGATCTGTTTTTATTAAGATGCAGTTATTGTTCTTGTTTTTATTCTGTACTGTATTGCTACTAGAGACCGGGATAGCTCAGTCGGTATTGTGACTTGCTATGGGCTGGATGGTCCGGGGAGCGAATCCCGGTGGGGGGCGAGATTTTCCACACCCATCCAGACTGACCCTGGGGCCCACCCAGCCTACTATATAATGGGTACCGGGTCTTTCCCAGGGGCAAAGCGGGCAGGGTATGGCGTTGAACACCCACCCCCCTCTAGCGCCGAGGTTGAAGGAAGAGTAGAGCTATACAGCTGCTCCCCCTCTAGGCCTTCATGGCCTGTTCTAGGGTAAGCTTTACTTTTACCCCTACCACACCGTATTGCTACCGATATTGTAGAAAATGATATCTTTATCAAAAAATATCGGCTGTGGCTCATTTGTCTTTATAAATGAACTCAGGTCACTGGAAATGTTTGAGGTTATTCAGTTGAATCTTGGATTTTTATTTATTGACACAGTATCACTAACAGTTTTCATCATTAATTAAGGTTTGGTGTGTGTGTATGTGTGTGTTTGGGGGGTTTGGCTTAGGTTTCAGAGTTGTGTTAATGAATGCAGTTCCAGACAGCTGTAGTTTGTAGAAATGAAACACCACATGGTGTGAAGTAGCAGGCTTGCTGAGGATCACAAACTTGTTCTCATGGTGGATATACATTTTCAGAATATGAAGTCCATGTTGCTACTGATATGGTAAATTTCTTATCTTCAGCCGTCCATTGTTATTAACTGGTTATGTCTAATAATTTTATTGGCAGGTAATACTTATTGGAAGTTGCTTTACCATGGATGTATGTACATAATTACAACACTGTCAAGAGTTCTGCATCCCACATAAATACACTTATGAATTAATAAGAATTTAATTTTAAATGTTTCTGAGTAAGATTTATGAATCTGTTTTTTACATAGTGGATGTAATATATTGTTTCCACATATTCTGTAACAGATGACTATATACTTGCAAGTACAATAATAATTCTGCATTGTAGTAGTGCTTTGTTTATTTTTTGTGTCTGGTGAAGAAAACCAAGTTAACAGCACGTGTTTGTAATTGTATTCTTTTTAGTTTGTAATACGTGAATAAAAGCTATTGAATTATTAGCTTTTCACTGTAACATTAAGGAAGTATATCTCAAAACAATAGTTCTTATATAATTTTGTGATGGAGCCACAAGAACACAACAGTGAATTGAGCAGTATAACTTTGTGCAGCTTGTCAGGAACTACTCACCCAGCCACACACACACCTACACACACACACACACACACACACACAGGCACATTCCAGAATGCTTGAATCATGAGCAAAACTTGTGTGGGAATTTCACATGTTGCATTGTTCATGATTCAGTGGTTCTGTATATGGAAGTGAAACGTGCAAAAACCAGAGTTCACTTTCTTAGCTCTGTGGAAGATTTTCATTTTCATTACTTCTGTGATTAGTATTTTGTTTTACTGAGAGTTGGAAAATATCCCACACAACATTTTTGCATTCTGTTGACAGACTGATTCCCTGAACAGCTGCAACATGTTTCAAAATAAAAAATTAGTAACAACAACCTTGGCACACTAATTGTGTATTAACAATAAAATGTTTCCACCCATCAAGTTCATTATGAGGCTAGTACAGAACATACTAAAAGAATACAGTTGCATTGCCAATAATGAGATCTCATTATTTTATGAATTATATCATATTGATACAGCACTTTAAAAATGTACATTAAGTTAAAAAATTTATCTTGTTTATATCAATGCATTAATGTTATTTTATCAAATAAATGCCGATGAGTGCACACATACATAACTATAACACCACTTTATTGGCACATTATATCACCCCAACATGCTTCAACCCTCAAAGTGTCATCCTTAGGGAGCATGATTGTTCAGCAGCAAGGTCAACAAAATGAGTCACCAGATCTAAAATTCGAAATGAAGATGGCATGTTTTACACATTTTGTTATACCAAGTTGCTGCACTCATTCTATGTAACTTACCTTTGATGTCCCTGTATTGATATACATTTTTGCCTATCTGGTTGAATTTTACATCTGGTGACTCATCTGTTGACCTTGATTTAACGTAATGGATTTATTTTTTTATATTTTGTTGACCGTGCATCCTAATACAATGATAGTCTTTTTTACCAACTTGATGCACAAATTCTTTATTTTAATACATTAATTATACTCTTCTACATGTTTCGAGCACTATTATGCTCATCTTCAGGAGGACAATTGTGTTACTACTGGATCTGGTATCGTCACTTTCTTTAGGTGACTGTTCAGACCACAGGTTCCTCTCATAACCTGTGGTCTGAACAGTTACCTAAAGAGATTTACGATACCAGAGGCTGTAATAATACAACTGTCGTCCTGAAGATGAGCATATTGCTCGAAACATGTACAGGAGTATAACAAATGTATTAAAATAAAGAATTTATGCATCAAGTTGGTAAAAAGACTATCATTAATGGATTTAATGTAATTAATACAACTTTTAATTTAAGTTAATTTAACATTTAATTCACTTAATTCAACAGATTTAGCTTACTTTAATATAAATTATTAATTTAATTTATTGAATTCAGTTCACTTCAGTTCATTTATTTATATATGTGGGATACTGCGGGATTGTGGAATGATAGTCGCAGTAAAGCACATATGTTACTATTTATTTAGTTTGTCATACAGTTTTTGCGTGTTGTTTCGTCATGCGCTGTGCGAGCAATTTG
>Ga0123355_10008334_pt1 | contig 15666 bp, 13 predicted proteins | sample TergutEmb28metaG_3_FD_89872 | JGI IMG/M metagenome (GOLD analysis project Ga0123355, IMG submission 89872) | Embiratermes neotenicus P1 segment gut microbial communities from Petit-Saut dam, French Guiana - Emb289 P1 | ecosystem: Host-associated > Arthropoda: Insects > Digestive system > Gut ... | reverse complement strand
GGTCCCATGGAGATGTCGTTTTGTGGTTTGTATTTGTGTAACATTCTCCCATCAAAATTCATCACCAATTGATTCAGGCATATGACAACAGCATAATGAGAGTGCAGTGTGTTGGAGAATGGTACACAGACTTAAAAAATTTGTGAATGTCCATTATAATTGTTGAACCGAATCAAGAAATAAAATACAAAGAAAAATTCTCTAAGAAATATTATGTCAAGAAAGAATTCTTTCACAGCCTGTGAATCTTTAAATCCCATCTATTCTCTGGCGCACATTTCTTCAAGTATTCCTTGCCAGCATAGCATAGGAATATTTGATTCAGAAAATATAAGATTCTTCATTCCTTCATGCCTACTGACTTCTTGAAGGATCCTGTTCTAGACTAAAATGCTTTTTATCAAATTCTCAGGCCTCTGATTTGTTTGATGTAATTTTATCAAATGTTATTCAGGAAACATTAAAATGCAATGGCAATATACAAACATTGATCAGAGTGGGTAACAGCTGGAATATAGCGCCTCCAGATAAGCTCTCTTTGAGAAGTCTGGTCTCTGCTCACATTGGTTATGGTATTTGTGTTTAGAGGCACCCACAAAACAAATTCTGTTATACTGAATGACAAGGTGATAATAAAAATGATGTTCAATGAGTGGGGACATTCTTCACATTTTGGAAGTTTTATGGCTTAATCTGTGAGCATAAACAGAAAGATCTGTAAACAGTTCTTACTGAAGATCAAATTTACAGTCTTCTGTGAATGAGGGTCCAGGGTCATTCTCCCAGAACAACAAATACTTTCAATAGCACATATATTGTATGTAATTATACAAGTATAATGTTGAATGATGGGATGATTTGTGTATTGTGAATTTGGTGGCCTTGAACATATTGAAATTAGTACCAGGAATTTCCCCGAAATGACTGAAGAAAACCATAAAATTTCCAGTTAAGATAGCCATTACCCATCCTGAGATTTTAACCTGTGGTTTGCCTTAATTTTGCATGCAGCATAGCTATATCTAAACTGTACTACTTACGTTTCGATACTGATATGTTCATTTGCATAATCACTCTTCTCTTCTACGGCATGTGACAGTGCATCTTCATTTCTGCAAATAATATTTTATGTGTAGCATATTTAATAACTATAATTTTGCCTGTTGTTTTGTATAGGTATGTAAATTGGTCGCTCAAATCAGGGGATGAATGTAGGCTAAGGGTGCTGCAGTATAGGGTACTGAGGAGAATACTTGTGTTTAAGAGGGAAAAGGTAACAGGGGAGTGGAGAAAATAACATAATGGGGAGCTTAATGATCTGTCTTCCCCACACAATATTGTTTGGGTGATCAAACCGAGAAACATGAGATGGGCAGGACGTGTTGAATATATGAGGGAGAGGAGAGGTGTACGCAGGGGTTTGGAGGGGAAACCTACAGGAAAGAGACCGCTTGGATAGGAGGATAATATTAAGACTGATCTTCAGGAAGTGGGATGTGAGGGCATGGACTGAATCATACTGGCTCAGGACAGGCAAAGTTTGCGGGCACTTGTGAATGTTGTAATAAACCTCCAGGTTCCATAAAGTGCGGGGAATTTCTTGACTAGCTGAGATCTGGTTAGCTTCTGAAGAAGGACTCTGCTCCATGCAGTAAATAAGTAAGACTGTTTCAGAAGTCGACTGCCATCATCAGAGGTAAAACCTCACACTTATTTTATTTACTTTATTTTCTCTCCAACATATATTTGGGTAATGTGAGACCCTGCATTTACTATATTACCTCTCCAACATATATTGTGTATATAACCCTCATTTAAAATGCTTTTTGCCCAAGTTGTTTTGAGCAACCTATATTTTCTGACATGTTACATATAAACCCTTCGATGGACAAGGATTGGATCAATGAAATGTGTGTATGTGTATGCATGTATGTAGGTTTGTACATAGTTTAACTCCTAATAAAGCAATTATTTATGTAAGTATATAAATTAAAATGATAAAACATAATTATGGCTTGTTGTAAAAAAAATAAAATAAAACGTATCAAAATGATAATGTATTTGATTTAAAATTCATCACAAGTTTCTCAGACTCCCTAAATGTATGGTGCATAAGTTTTATTATAATCTTCATGTGCTATATATTTACTATATATGTACTATACATATAGGGGGTCTGAAAAACATCTAACAAATTTTAAATTAAACATATTATCATTTTGAAACATATTATTTCACTTTGTTCTAGAACATGCAATAGTCATATTACATCATTCTAACTTTTGTACTTACACAAACAGTTGTTTCATTAGGTTTCCAACTATGACATTACTCCCTGATAATGGCAGTTGACTGCTGAAACATGTAGGAGGGAATATCAAATATACATATATATGCTTTACATGTGCAAGTAGTTGGTACCTAATAACATAAGTACAATATGATGCATGGACGTGCCCCTTCCTTCTTGATTTTGTCAGTGTAACATGATCTGTTAAAGGTACAAGACATTAAGTTTTCGTTGCGTAATTTTCTTTATCCTCTTGTTCCTTCCTCTCTATAATGTCTAAATATTCTCTTCAGTAATTTGTTTTCACGAACATAACTTAATAATTAATGATGTTAAAAAAAGTGTATATATGTCTCTTTCCATTCAGTTTCCTCCTGCAGCCTGGAAACATAAGTTTAATATGGCCCTTCAAATGCAGTATAAAAGTCACTGTTTCACTGAAACTACACTAAACATTCATATCATAAATATGACAATATATAAAGGATGTATATAAAAAAAAAAAAAAGAAATAAACTGTTTTCTGGGTTATGACAATGTGTACTTTTTTCTGCAGGTATTATTGATGTACTTACACTTCTGATTTGGAAGCGCTATCACTGTTGTTTAAGATGTTTTCATAATATTCATCATTGTTGTTCCTTCTTGATCTAAAATAAAAGATAGAAGGAAAATGTTTATTACTAAGTAATGAATTTCAACCAGTTACATCAACAAATTGTGTCGTTCAGATGGTTCTACTTTTTCGCTAATGTATATATGTGAGATTAAAGAAAATGCAGTGCTGAAATTTTGGCTAACTCACATCTGTCATAAAATGAGAACTGGCAGCAGAGTTCTGTGTTTCGGTAAAATGAAAGTTAGTAACTGAATTCTTGGATGCAGAAGATATTTCTGTAAGGTGGATAGAGGTTCTGCTGTAAATGTCTATAATATATGATGTTTGATAATGTGTCAAAAATAAGTTAACCCACTAAACACATATCTGAGGTGTTATTGTCATGCATCTTTGGGTATACTGCAACATTTGGATTTTATAAAACAGACACTGATTTTGAATTGGCATTACACACAACTATAAGCTCAGAAATGCATCTGCATTAAAATAACAGGGATGTATGAAGATAGAGGACATAAACTGAAACAATAATATAAAGAACTGGAAGGACAGGACTGATAAGGTTTGGGCAATTAATGCAAAAGAAAGAAGAGAGATGGACAAAAAAATTACATGTCACTGGACCCAATTTCTATGTTTGAGCAGAAAAAGAAATTTTGAAAATGGGTTCTACATGCCGTGACTAGAACACTATGATGTAACAGAGCAGCAGAAGTGGCAGTTGGGATGGAAATGCTGCAAACAAGCCACAGAATCCAGAGTGCTGCTGCTACTGCTGCTTCTACTACTACTGCTACTAGTAGCAGTTGTAGTAGTAGTACTGTGTAGTAATATGAATATCCAATGAAAAGAACACAAAATACTCATTATAAGTGACAGCAACACAAGACTCTGTGCTTGGAATATGAAAATTCATCTCAGTGACAAATCTGAAATTAATGGTCTGCTGAAACCAGGATCTGCTATTAGTACATTAGTTACAGCTGCAAAAAATAATATCGTGACATTAACTAAAAATAATGTAATAATATTCTGTGGTGGTGTTCCTAGGAATGAATAACTGTAAGATGGCCCTAAGACAGATCACAGATTTCATAAAATTAATAAACATACTAGTATTTAATAGTGAGTATCCCTCGCCAACATGATTTGATGGATTCCTCATGTGTGAATAATAAAATCAGATGACTTAATAGGAAGTTCATGAAACTTGAGAAAAACTTTTGAACACACTATAATACTAGAAATAAATCACGATAGGAGAATTTTTGCATCTCAAGTTTGGCACTTAAATGGACAAGGAAAGGATATGCTTGATAAACAAATTACTTCCCATATTTATACAATATTGGAAAAACCAGTGACACTTCCTATAAGTCTAGGCTGGAAAACTGAACAAAATATAGAAACAAATACTTTTTAATTATAAACAATTTGGAATACCACATAAATATGGAAACTGTTAATACAAAAGTAGTTGCATCAGATCAGGAAATAAGAGGAAATGTAACATCTAACAGACTCAGAAAGACTCCAGTAACAAAAGCAGATGATTTTTTATTGTAATCCATAACCATGAAGTTGATGATAAATTTAAGGTAAGGCACTCTAATTCTTCTACTAGCCATACAACTATTCAGAATATTAATTACGACAATAATAACCAAGAATTTTAAGCTTAAATTCTCAGTCACAATTAGGGAATTGTTCCTCATTACATTGTCTCAGTAACAATAGCCTGAGGCTATATCATCAAAATATAAGGGGCCTACAAAACAAAACAGATGAGTGTGTCTCCTAAATCTCCTCATATATATGGCTTAACTGGACATCATCTAAAGGATCCTGCATTAGGCTGTATATTTTTTAACCATTATAATCTCACTAAAGAATTCTATCGGTAGTACCTTCAGAGCAGAAGAATCATTATTTTTATTCATGAAACTCTTTTGTATACACATGTTAATTGAAATTCATTTTATAAAGAACAAGATAGAGAAGTATGCGCAGTTGAACTACATGTCTCATCTACAAATTTTTGTACATTATCTAGTTACAGATCTCCAAACGGGAACTTCGTCTATTTTTTAAAATGTCTTAGAATCTATTCTCAACTTATTAAACACTGATACTGAAGAATATATTAGTGGCAGTGATGTAAATATAAATTATTTTAATGATAACTTTTAAAAAACAACAATTAGATACCACGTTAACCTCTTAAAATCCCTATAGCATAGTGTATTTTCCAAACTGAGTCCAGTATAACACAACGTCAGCAACTGACAGTATTCTTACTGAGAAATCTGAAAATGTCGCATATGTCTCTTTGTTTATGGGCTAACAGATCACATTGTCCAATGTTTAACACTAATAACATTACTATACAAAATCAATTAAATTACACCTGAACTATCAGAAATATTAATAAATACTCTATTGCAGAATTTCTGAGTAAATTAAATTATGAATTGGAGGGAAACATTTTCCTTGATGATGATATTGATAAATATTTAACAGGTTTCTTAATACTTACTTAAGGACTTCTTATTCTAGTTTTCCTTTAAAAAATTACAGCCTAAACCTAGTAACGAGGATTGGATAACTGATATGCACACATCATGTTTTCACAAAAGAAAACTTTTTTTCATCAGGTGGATTAGCACCAACCCAAAATTAAAAAGTCGTTATAAATCCTACTTCAGGATTTTGTCAAATGTAATCAGGGCAGCAAAAAGACTTCATTCCAATATCAAGATTTTAAATTCCAACAATAAATGACCGTGAAAAATTATGAAGGCTGAAACAGTCAGAAAATTGACTAATAATAGAGACCTTTTTTTAAATATTGATGGGAACTTAAGAAATGGTGATAATCACATGATTGTAAACTTGTTTAATACCTATTTTTTAAAAATAGCTGATGAACTGATTGCCAACAGTGCAAGTTACAAAAACGAAAATTGAAAAAAAAAAAATAATCTGCTAAATTATTTGTTTCCGACTTTCAAGCACCCTTTCACTAATGTAAAATTTACTTACACATTTACTAAAGAAATTGAAAAAATTATACAATTTTGAAGGCCTCCATCTTCCAACCTCACACACAGGAAATAAATTCCTCCATGGCACTCTTAACCACATTTAAGACTGCATGATGTCTTAAGTCAGAAGACTACTCAATAAAATATCATGTCACATATAAATGAAAAAATGTTGGTTGTTCATATCTGCAGTACACAATAAATACTGGAAGCTCAACTCTAAAACCTCTGAGACACACCAGACTGAATTTAAGAATGTTTATTGCACTATAAATACTATAAGATGTGGGCTGGAAAACTCGTGTCATAGGACCAGACTGACAACAAGGATAGTTGAGTTAAAAGAGACCAACTTGATGTCATTTATTTTATTATTACTTTATTCAGTGCTCAACATGTTTCACATGTTAATACATCCATCCTCAGGAGCTTGCGACTAATTCGTTGAGTTACTTGATGGGTTGTATTGATCTGGTTCGATGTGTGTTGGTGTTACATTGTGGTTTGGCTGGGGTGGTGTGGTATCTGTATGCAGGCTTCAGCCTGCATACGGATACCACACCATCATAGCCACACTGCAACGTAACACCAACACACATCGAACCAGATACAACCCATGAAGTAACTCAACGAATTAGTTGCAAGCTCCTGAGGATGGATGTATTAACATCCGAAACACGTTGAGCATTGAATAAAGTAATAATAAAAGAAGTGGCATCAAGTTGGTCTCTTTTTACTCAACTATCAAGATGATGCATGGTCCAATAAACATAAGACTGACAACAAGGAATTTTGCTAAACAAAGGATTATCTGCAAGAAATAGCTGTCACTTGGCCAGTGATAAGAAAGGTACATATGTGCTCAAAATACAGACCTGACATAACGCAGGTAGGCAACACCAGCACCACACAACAGCAGCAATATTATTGCTGCCAAAATAATCACAGCAATTAGCAGGCCGGTATCACTGACTTCATCTGGTTTGACTACATTAGTGTTACTAGCACTCCAGGATTCTGAAGAAAACTCTTCTCCCAGTTTTCTGTTAAGCAAATATTTCATTATCAGTGTCAGAATATCCATCTTGGATATTTTCTTCTTCATCTTCTGGCCTTACTTTCTTTTATATTGATGGATGGATGAAAGGTCTACATTTTGTTCTAACTTCCCGTACTGTCTGGTTGTTGACCCTGTGCCAGATTTTTCACCTGTTCTTAATGTGATTAGCTAAATACACATGGCTTATAAACTGAATGGAAATAACACACATGCAAGGAGCAGCAAGCCTAGTAGTTGGTGGTGTTGTACTTAGTGTAAATTATGCCTGTATCCTATATAGCAGCTGAAAGTATGATGTTACATGGTAGCTTTTACATTGGAACTTGCATTGTTTATCCCCCCCAAAAAAACAACAAAGTCATCCATGTCATTTGATTCATGTCACTATTACCATCCTATCATCTTTTACCCTTTGGTATGCAAACCAGCACTCAAAAGAGCGTAACAAAATAACAACAAGAAATGTCTGCTATTACTACTTACTTCTGTATATCTGAGTAAGATGCAGCCTTCTCCTCAGAGTCTAAACCATAAATAATCAACTGAAGAAGGGAATTTGTTGGCTCATTCATGGATTTCAAGTTAGGCAGCTGTCTGTCATCATCTTTTTTGTGAACAGCATCTCTAACAACACCACCACCATTAGCAATCACTGCAGCAGAAAGTAACTTAATATCGTATGAAGTGTTGAAGGTAATTGTATCTATGAGAGCATTAACGTTTTCCAGCACAAATCCTTTTTGTTTAATCACCAGTAGGTTGTCAGGGTTTAGGATTGTTACCTGAAAAATTAAGGTATTAAAAATAAAATGATTGTACAAGGATGTACATATAAAACAAAATATGAAAACCAGAAAAAATTATAAGAACCTAACATAATATAAATGAAGTTCCTTCAGAGTTTCTTTAAATGTTTGGTTTTCTTTGCTTGTAACACTGAAGGATGGTGCTGTAGTCAAATGAATGAATTTCATACAAATTATTTTGATAACACAAGGAAATAAATTAGAAAATGTATTGCTACCCTTTGTTTAATTCTCTCAACAATTTTGAGACTTCAGAAAAATTGCATTTCTTGTCTACAATGTGTTTTGCTTTCTTCCACCACTTTTACCATAAATATTTTTTTTTTTCCTAGGGGAAAAAAGGAAGAGATTCAAAGAATAAACCAGAACTTGAAAATTTCAGTGAATTCCTTAAACCCAGTTTCTTTTTATGCATACTGTTTAATGCATGCAAGTAGCTGGTGGTCACGTCTGCAGATCAATGTGCCCAAGTGTGATTAAAGTGGACTCACTTCAGTAATGTTATCCCAAATCATATCACAGCACTTACCTTTACTTCAAGGGGGTTTCCAGCACCTTCTGAATCATTTGCATACACTTTGAACTGTGTGTCCTGGTCTATGGAGGCTGTTGCTACTGGATAAATCACTCCTGTGTCCTGATGTATAAAGAATTGATCTTCTGGGTCCAGACTGTACTTTATTATGGCATTTTCTCCAAAGTCAGCATCTGTAGCCTAAATACACACCACAAAGTGAAAAAATGTTTGAAGACTGCATGGATAGAAATAAAACTATTTAAGACAAAGACCAAAGGCTTTGCACTCCACAGAAACTTAGATGCTTACACAAAGTACGTGTCCTGCCTTCGCGAAACAGTGACCGACATGTTTAGAAATAAGAAATTTGACTGTGTTCTGTAATGAAGACGTTAGGTTTAAAGTCATATTTGGAAGTATAAGCTGTCTTAAGAGCTAACATGTGAAAGCCCATATACAGATACGTTGAAAAAAAAAAAATGACATCTGACCGAAGATTCTTTTCTTCTGTTATATGACTACACATAACTGGGTGACTGAAACCCAACATTTTGAAACAAAGTAGTGACCTCATCTTCATGTCTATAAACATTGAAATGTCCACTAAGAACACTTCTTGGACATCTCAATCATTGATCTGTGTTACAATTCAAACAAGAAATGATCTTTTTTCATTGTAATTTAATATGTTTATATAAAATTTTAACCTTTTGTAAGATGCTTTAGATTTTTATAAGCTAATTTTATTCCTCAACAGTAAGAAAAATATAAAATTTGGAATAAGTCTCTTAGTTGTACTTTGTTAAGTGCTGGTGAAGACTGACTTCCCTCAATACCCCTAAACATGAAGCAGGAAGGAACATTTCATGTCATGAGCCAAAAACGCAACATTTAAAATCGAACATGGTTGTTTTTCCAGTGCTCCAATTTGTCCATTAATGTAGCATTTCACTTGCTTACTTTGGAATGTCATCAGATAAATCACCTTGATGAATAAAATAATCCTAGTTCCTTGACTTGTTTCCCTGAAGGAAGTCCAGCACGAGTTCTCATTACCTGTACTTTCATTAAGTAAGGTGGCAACAGCTGATGAACTGTTTCAGCAGTGGGGTAACCAATTGTGACTGATGTTGTGTCAAACTCAGGTCGATTATCATTTATATCTTCAATTTGAAGGACAATTACTGTACTTAGTAAATTATTCTTGATGGTGCCAATATCATCAATTGCAGATCGTGATCTTAAAACAGAAACAAACATTGATTTCATTTCACATATGAAGAATATTTCACTGCCTGACATATACATGTAAATAAAAAATATCAGTGTATACTCTGTGCCCTGCAGTCCACTGATATTGTTTCAGTTATCTGTGTGTGATAATGTTATCCTAACCACGAAGCATAGTCCTCCTTAGGAAACTAATAGTCACTAGCATTGTCAAGCAATTCTTCACATTTAATGAGAATCAGAAGTTAATTACCATGTTTACACGAACTTGCCACTGCTCACTATTGTCAGAATCAATTCCATACACTCCTCTCCTGTTTCTTGAAGATCTGTTCTAATAATTAGCTGTCTGTTCTTTTGAGACATGATACAGCATCATATCCCAAAAGAACACAAACCTTATCCACACCAATACAAAAATTTAAAAACACATTATTTTGACACTTTCTTCCCATATGTAAACATACTAAGTGTTTCCCTTGGAATCTTTATTTTTAATTTGTCATACATTTTTCATCTCTGTTATGTGTGCTGAATGATCCATTTATCTCATCCTCCTTGAATTCTTAACCCTAATAACAACTGATGAATAATTTAAAAAAATATTATAATATTTTTAAATAAAAAATGCTCTCAGTTGATAAAAACTTGTAAATATTGGCTATGACAACCTTGCATGTAAAAATCTAAGTAAAAACAATGTATATAGTGTAACAGTACATAAAAGTGTAGTTTTTCTATGTGTATGGTTGTGTGTTATGTATAACATCAGACACCAAGCCTCAAAGTTTCGCTGCAGAGACAGGGTATTAAATCTATTGAAATGACCTCATAATACCACTGCTTTCATAAATATCATTACACTATGTAAATACAACAGAGGGAACAGAAGCAGATTTTTAGAGTATGGGTTCAAAGAAAAGTGATGACAGAAAACAGCACTGTCCATGCTGTAAAACTAGGTAGCAGGATATCATCTGAAGACCAGTCAGTATCGTTTTTCCATAAACCAGACATAAGAGATTGTGCTTCCTTAAACTGAATGCGAAGCCAACAGAAGACAGTCACTTTCTAACTGCAATTCTAGCTAGCAACACACTATCAATTTATGCTTGACCTGTACATGTATTTTTATATTAAAAAGTTAAGATGTTTTCTAAGTTACTAGTAAAATTATGAGTTTTACAAGTGCTAAATAATTTTTCAAACATCAATCAAAAATAACAAAATGTAGTATTATATACAATAACTTAAGCTTTTGAAGTCTACAAATAATACATACTTAAATGCTGATCCCATGTTAATGTTCCAAATATCTTAGATTAATGGCTGCCATTGAAAGTATTGGAAAGTGCACTGCTAAATACTCTCTGAATCCATACTATAGGTGCAGCATATACAATCTATTTCATACTTTTATACAATTCTAGCAAAGTATGACTTATCGTCATTTTGCCATTGCCTCCATGACGTAGCAGAAAAAGTATAGGCTGTCAGATTATGCAAAGGTACAAACATTACAATAGTGAAGCGTAGACTTTTTAAGTGCAATGTGATGCACAGAACCACGAGCTAAAAATTTTTTAAGTACCTTTTATCCCAGAATTTATAAATTGTTTTTTCATAACTTTCACAGCTCAGCTCCAGATGCAGGATAATATAAGTGTTTGATTGGTCTGGGAACAACTCTGTATCCTCACGGTCAATTGGTGTATTTAATATAACCTCTCCACCATCAGTGAAGTAGTCTGTGCAAGAAACAACAAACACACTTAATTAGAAATCCTTTCTACAGTACTTCCTCTACTGTGTCCATTTTTTTCATTCATTCATTTGTTTAGTATTCCAGAGATCCATCAGAGTGGATACAGAACTTGTCATTAGATAACAACAGGCATGGTATAAAATGAGTCTTGACAGTAAGATACATAAGATAGTGATTTGTGATTATGATACATGAGTAACAAATCAAGTTTGTACAAGGAAATGTGATCAGTTCAGAATATACAATCAATGAAATACTTACATAATGTAACTAGACAGAACTTAAAAACAATTCAAGAGTACTTACATATTGCACATAGACAGAAACCTTAAATCAACATACCACTATAATAAAATCTTGTGATACAGTTCTTAATTCACTACACTGCAGTCCAGTAGGCTTCATATTATAGCTTCTTAATACTACACCAAGACCATTAAGCCTTTCTCCTTATTTTTGTAATGATAGAAAGCAAGTTACAGCACAAGCGGTTAATGAAATGCACTTCCTGTCTCATTGTCTTCAAACAAGCTAGTTTCCTAACACAATTCTTTTAACTTAACGAATTTAAGAATTTATACTAGCCTTCCTGATTCATGAGTGTTTAACCCATCTTAAAATCACACTCAGATTAATCAAACCTTCCTTCACTGAACCTAACACCTAGAATTTATATCTCACATGTCTCTCATGGTAATCATATTTAACTTATCTAATTTAGAATTTTTAAACACAATTCAAACACTTCTTTTCTCTGCTGATGTAATTCATTCATTAGTATTCAGCCTTGAAGGCCGGGCTTGGCAGGAACCACAGCCCAGTCATGTGACCGGTATAGCTCTGGCATACTGCATCCTGGGCAAGTTCTTGGGGGTAGTTTGCCATTACTTTCCCCCGTCTTTAGACGTTCCCACTTTAGCCGCCAGGTGCCTCCGTCTGCAACGACGTGAGAGATTCTAGCAACGAAAGGTGGAACTATGGGCGAGAAAGATGTCCAGTAGTAATTTTGCCTAAATTCCGACTTCCACATAAATTTAGGGATCTTTCACATGCCGCAAATCTACGACATGGGACTGACGGCTTTACTTCCCCTCCGAAGGAATGTAATATCTCAAAATATTTCTTCCTTACCCCAGTTCCAACAAAGTATGTGTATCATTGAAGAATAAAAGACCAACTTGATGTCACTTGTTATTTTATTTCACTTCTTATGTACTCAACTTGTTTCGGACATTAATATATCCATCATCAGGAGCTTGCGACTCTGTTGTTGAATTACCACATTGCACAAGTGCTTCAGCCTGCAACACGGACACTACTCAATCCCAGCCGCACCAAATCTCCAACACACAACGAACCAAGAAAAAAATGACCAATGTGGTAATTCAACAACATGGTCGCAAGCTCCTGATGATGGATATATTAATGTCCGAAACATGGTGAGTGCATAAGAAGTGAAATAAAATAGCAAGTGACATCAAGTTGGACTTTTATTCTTCAGCTATTACAATGATGCACGGTTCAATAAACATAATATGTGTATCATATATGTAGATAGTGTCAAATTGCCTACCTTTTGCTTTTTCTGGTATGACTTTTACTATTGAACATTTACAACCGGCTATGAAATCACACTTCTCCACAAGGAATGGTACTGTAAAATGTTCTTGAACAGATTTCACTGTAAGTGCATTTTCCCAATACGAACCATTCTGGCACGGCTGCAGCGTTATCACATTCAAGTGTACCTGAACAAGGAACAATGTCTCACATTTCTATTTTTCATGAATCAACAGAAATATTTTATGTGTTATTGCATTGAAATAAAAAATTACGTTACTCATAAGTAAGCACCCTTCTTACTCTTCCTCCTATTTTCCCTTTTATCTTGAAACTGGTAGGCAGAAAGTCTTTAACAATTTCGCTGTATAACAAGACAAGCCATGTCCAACGTAACATTAAGGGTGTTCTTGCAATTATTGCTGCAGTGGAAAAGCAATAAGTATTACATACACTGAGTGTGTGCTTGAAGCCTTAGTTATGCAGCATGCAATGCGCGTGCACCATATTGTCATCTGTGGCCTTCCCCACTCTACAATATTTTTCTACATTATCTCATAAATGGCACGATTTTTGAAAAAATAAAAAGTTACGGAACACAAAATGTGTGTTTAGATTTCTTCTACAAATTTTATGTTAAACATTTCCCATTCAAGGATTAATTGAGCAAGATATGATAAAAAAATGTATATTCGTCTCCGTGTAAAGTAGCATAGAATAGAATAGAATGATATATGGGTTCGACCCTTTTTTTTATGGGCCCAGTGCACCTAGGCCTTAAATCAGGCCCTTTGTGCGCCGCATTTTGTACTAGGTTAAAGGAGCCCTGTTGCATTACCGAAATTCCAGATGGCCCCCACACCTAGTTTCTTAATACCGTCTGGGTCCAAAAAGAAGAAACCCAGGTAGGTATACCTGAGTGAGTCCAAGGCCTCACACTCACATAAAATGTGGACTGAGGTCTCCTCCTCAGTATCACATTTCTTACACAGGGGGTCATTACCTAAGCCCATTATACATAAATGTCTCCTCAAGGTGTTATGTCCCTTAAGTAGGCCAATAACAACCTTGGTTTGAGTCCTATTAAGGGACACTAGCCAAGGTCCGGACCCGAGATCAATTCTCGAGCCTGTCTCTGCGTATTACAGGTGCCAAGCCACTTCATGTAAAGTAGTGTTATTCTTTTCAGATTTTAAAGAAACTTGAATTTTCTCAACAGCTGTTTGAAAAATAATCAGATATCAAATTTCATGAAAATCCGTCCAGTAGGATGGATGGACAGACATGGTGCAGTTAAGAGACACTTTTTGCAATTTTGCGAATGCACCTGAAAATGGTATATTTTGATTCTTAAATTCTCTTTCTGGGTGAAATGAGGAAGTGCTGTCAGTGTAGTGGCTAGCCTAAGGTCTTGGCAATCCGGGGTTCGATTACTGGGAGAGGCAAGAGATTTTCCTCTTCTTCAAAGTATCCTGACTGGCTCTAGGGTACACACAACCCCCTATTCAGTGGACACTATAGGCTATTTCCCTGAGGCTAAGGGGGTCAGTTCAAAAAGTTGACCACTCACCTCCATCTACGGCCAAGGGTAAGAAAGAGTGAAGCTCTACATCTGCTCCAACCTTAGGTGTTCATGGCGAACACAGGGCCAGCTTTACCATTTTATTATGTTTCAGGCCACTATCATAATCACATCACCATGACACACTTGTGCTAAAGTTTGTTACAAGGGTTGTTCAAAGGCCACATATTTCATACAAAACATGTTCAGTTACAAATATTTACAGATCAATTGCTAGATCAGAATTAGTGACAAATAAAATACACTTCAGGCATGACATCCCCATTTTTTGTAGCAAATCAAATAGCAGCTAAATGTTCTGGCCACACAAAGAAGCCATCATCAGGAAGTATATATAAGAAAATGTGAAATTTATATTTTTCTTTTTAACATTTTCTGATACACACATGGCATGATGATGGCTGGTTAGTGCAGCTGAAATATCTAACTGCTGCTGGATTTGCTGTAACAGAAGTTGTGTGTTCACAGACTATGTCTTATTGTTGCGAATAAAATACTGTAAGTACAAGAGAAGTACTATGTTTTCCACTAAGCACTAGTACTCCTTCCAGCTGCACAATGACTCACCGTTGCTGTTTTGTCATAACTTGTTCCGTCAAACTCAGCAGTAGCCTTGACATAAAAGATACCACTTTCCTCAATGTTTTCTGTCATATTTATGTCTCCTGTCTCACTGTCTATGATAAGGCTGCTACTCAGTGGCCCTGAAAAATGGTTGTCAGAATTTTGATACTACCTCTAAACAAAGCATGTTTAATATCCGGTATGGGGCAGATGTTACTTAATAAGTTCCCAAAATATGATACATGAACTCCATCAAGACCGTTCATTTATCACTTTCACCCCCTTGCTAATGAAATAATTTCCTTTCTTGTTTTTAAGCTTTTACCATGTTCTAAATGTAATTTGTTCCTTTTTTGGGTAATTCCCCGGTGTCTGAGTTCTAATTGCCGATGTTTCGGAACTCACTATCGGTTCCATCTTCATAGGCAGGTGACCACATTACCAGATTACAGGAAACCAAACTCCTTTCCACAGAAACTGGCTACATGGATCGTCTCATCAGAGAAGCCATAGAAATAGAGATTCATCCAAATAACATGAACAGAGATGGGGGCTTCAATCTCAGCAAATCATGGAAACCACTGCTTCATAAACTCAAAGAGAGAAGACAGCCATGCAACACACAACAG